>Ga0156359_130_pt2 | contig 3243 bp, 4 predicted proteins | sample RifOxyA1_FD_108004 | JGI IMG/M metagenome (GOLD analysis project Ga0156359, IMG submission 108004) | Bdellovibrionales bacterium RIFOXYA1_FULL_36_14 | reverse complement strand
GTTTATATAAAATTTATGAGAAAGGTGAAGAAAAAAGTATTTTACCTAAATATTTTAATAAACAATCAGTAGAAGTCGTCCAGATGACTAAACTGCTGGCATTACCGGCTTTTTTTGATATGCACTTTCATTGGGTGCAAGATGGAGTTTGTCTCAGACCTAAAATTTCGCTCCTTAATTGGCTAAAAAAATATACTTGGCCCTATGAAGCAAAATTTAAAAATATAAAATTTTCAAATAAAAAAGCTTATGAATTTTCAAAGCTGCTAACTAAAGTAGGAACTCTCGGTGGTGCATGCTATTCGTCAATCCATTCTAATGCGTTGGAAGATGCGTTTAAAAATTTCAAAGGAGATTTTATAATTGGTAATGTGATTATGACGATTAATTCCCCGAAATATTTAAGTATGACATCTAGAGATACTGCTGCGCTTGTAAGAAAAATGGTTGCCAAATACCAAGGACGTTACGCACTTACCCCTCGCTTTGCATTATCGGTGGATGCCCCTTTGATGCGCGAACTTGGTGATTATATTAAAAATAAAAAGATATTTGTGCAGACCCATTTGTCAGAAACTAAAGTTGAAATTAAAGCGGTGCTTGATTTGTATAAGGCATTTATTGGTTTTGAAAAGGTGAAAACCTATACTGAAATATATGACAAATGCCATCTCATTGGGCCACGTTCGTTATTTGGTCATGGCATTTACTTATCCTCTAAAGAATTGAGTCTTCTCAAAAAAAAGAAGGCATGGATTGCCCATTGTCCGACCTCTAATGCACCCATAAAGGATAAGGGACTGGGTTCAGGTTTATTTGATTTTAAAAAAATTGAAAGAGCGGGAGTCAATTGGGTTTTGGCCTCTGACGTGGGAGGCGGACCGTATTTGTCAATGTTTGATGTTATAGAGTCGTATGTAAGTCAAAATAACAAAAAGCTGATTACCAGCGCAACATATATCAAAGGCCTGTATCATTCGACTTTGAAATCAGCGGAATTTTTGGGACTTAAAAAGACTCACGGAAACTTAGACGAAGGCAAATATGCCAATATGATTTTTGTTGCATCACCAGCCGCACAAGACCACGAGAAAGTTGAAGAGGTATTAAGCAAGATTATTTCCAAAAATAAATCAAACAGAAAACAATATAATGAGATGGTTTATTATACATATTATAAAGGTCATGAAGTTTATAGCTCCAGATCAAGGTAGCTTGGGCAGTGGTCGGAGCCCATGACCTCTGGTCCGTGCCAAGTATGACTAATCTTGGATCTTAGATCGTCTGAAACAAAAAAGTAGTCAAGCCGCCAACCTATGTTTTTTTCTCTGCTACTGTAACGATAACTCCACCAGGTATATTGACCATTTTCTTGGGGGTGTTGCTGTCTGAAAATATCGATAAATCCATGTTGAATTAGTTTATCAAGCCAAGCTCGTTCAATGGGTAAAAAGCCAGTATTACCTTCGTTAGATTTTGGATTTTTTAAATCAATCGGATGGTGAGCGGTATTAAAGTCGCCAGCAATAATAATTCCTTTTTTATGTTGGGCTTTTAAGCTAGAAGCTTTGGCCAATACAGCGTCAGAGTATTCCAATTTATAGGGAACTCGCGAGAGATCTCTGCCACCGTTTGGGAAATAACATGCAAAAAAAATAAAATCCTTGTAATGAGCTATAATGGTTCTTCCTTCATCATCAAATTTATTTATTCCAAGACCAATTTCTATAACTGGCTTTTCTATCAGTTTGTGAGTGTAAAGGGCCACTCCTGAATAGCCTTTGGTTAAAGCACTGGCATACCAAGTGTGGTAGTCATTTAAATTAGTAAGCTCTTCGGGAATTTGCGTTTCATTTAGTTTGGTTTCTTGGAGAGCAATAATTTGACAATTAGATTGTACCAACCATGTTAAAAAATTTTTTTGGGTTATGGCCCGAAGACCATTAACGTTCCAAGTAGCAAGTCTCTTCATTTTTTTCCCATCTTTTATTTTGCAAAAAACTGTAATACATTTTTATTGGTGAATATTAAATATTATTTTTACAAAATGGCTGCGTTAACTAACTGTAATTATATATAGTTGATTAAAATGAGTAACTAAAACATGTTTGGCCAGATTTGAATAATTTTGCTAAATTAAAAGTGTTCAAAGATATTAAAATAATGGAGTGAAAGGTGAAAGAGAAGGAGAGTATGCGTTGCTTTGAAAATATTGCGAAACTTATAAAAGACAAACGTCTGGGACATCCCAAGGGGTATTCGCAATCAGAATTATCTAATTTGTTGGGATATAAAAATGGACAGTTTATCAGTAACGTTGAGCGGGCCCTTTGTAATGTACCACTCAAAATGCTTAGACGGGTTACTGAAGTTTTGGATATTCCGGCCAGTGATCTTAAAAAAGCTATCTTGGATGATAATGAAAAAACGTTGGATAACTATCTTAATTTTGCCTCTTCACTAGAAGATTCAAAAGAAGAGATGTACGATTCGGACGGCCTTTAGCTAATACATCTAAAATTGTTTAATCTGATTATACTCTTCAAGCGTTCCAACGCTTTCTTGAGTGTCAGTGGAATAATCGGCTTCTTTTTGGGTGCTTAAAAGATGAGGATCTTTAATCTGGTAGTCATCAATAGGTTTTTCACCCTTTTTATTAAGCTCATGATTAGTGGAATAGATTGTATCTTCGGGGTAAATATTCAGCTTTTCATTTAAATATTCTTTTTGGGGATCGGTCAGCTCTTTTAGAAAAGTTTGGATATCCAAGAGTGTCTGATCGTAGGTGTTTTTTAATTTGAAAACAATTCTTTCATTGCTTTGATAAATGTTTTCGAAATATTTTTTGCGGGCCAAATTATGAAGTTCCAATAAATAATTGTAACGAGTATACACTTTGTCTAATGAAAAATGCTTCTCAGGTTTTCCCCGATAATTATTTCTTCTGGGACGGTAGTTCGGGTTGAAATGTTTATTAGAATTGGAATTGGTTTTCAGCGAATGAGATATTACAGCTACATCGGAAATGGGGGGTGCATTATGGTTATTGGATTTATTGGAATTGAATTTATTGAAACGGTTGTTACCTCGATAGTTATTTTTATTACTATTATTTGTATTATTTTTTGTTTGATTTTTTCTATCGTTAGAAAAATTATTATTCATCATAACCCCCACAAAAAACAAACATGAGTGCTCGAAAATAGCGGTTTGTCTTTTCCTATAAAACTAGCAGATTTTTAA
>Ga0156359_132_pt1 | contig 3375 bp, 4 predicted proteins | sample RifOxyA1_FD_108004 | JGI IMG/M metagenome (GOLD analysis project Ga0156359, IMG submission 108004) | Bdellovibrionales bacterium RIFOXYA1_FULL_36_14 | reverse complement strand
CATGCCTCTGCGCGTAGTGAATCATTTGATAAATCTTGCGAATTGGTCGTTAAAAAAATGGAAAAACAGCTTAAAAGATACAGGGAATTGTATGGTAATAAAATGCATAGAAAATGTAAGAATCCTGAGATTTTAGATCCCGAAATGGCCTGGGCTGATTATGATGAAGATTACTTCCAGGACGTGGGATAAGTATTATAGAGCATTTGACGCTCAAGGGCTTCCTTCGGGAAGCCTTTTTTTTTGGCAAATGTAAGAAGGTATTAGATATTGGGTGCCAAGTGTGAGCCTTTGTAAGTTGTATAGGGACGTTAAATTGTCATAGAGTGGGGCATGTTGAAAGAAAGCAGGATGCTTTATCTAAAAAGGGAGCGAAGATGAAACATGTCTTGAAATCTCTTGTGGCTTTATTCTTTCTGATAGCAATCACCAGATTATCTTTTAGTGCGCCAAAAAATCCCTCAGATGATATAAAAGTAGTTCATGGACGTGATGGTAGGATTGATACCTTTCATTTGGCAGGAACTGTTTGGGAAGAATTAAGTCGTTCAGTGGCCATGCAAATTAAAAATTCTGATATGATAAGTAATGATGAAGTGTCGACTAAATTGCTGGGATTAAGTCTCAGTAAAAGTCTAGAGCCAGCGTTATGTGCGGATGAGCAATTTGCCACTCAAATAAAAGTTGGGAGCTGTTCGGGATTTTTAGTGAGTGACAGCCACATAGTTACTGCAGGTCATTGTCTATTATCGCAAGCTGATTGTGATAATAAGTCCTGGGTATTTGATTATGAGCTGAAATATGCTGAAGATCTGGATTACACCGTAGTACCTTCTAGAAATATTTTCAAATGTAAAAAAATAATCTCACAACACGCTGATAGCAATACCTTCACCGATCGATTGGATTTTGCCCTGATCCAATTGGATCATTCAGTAATAAATCGGCGACCTCTTACTGTTAGGTTAGAGGGAAAAATAGAAAATAATGCTCCTTTAGCTGTTATTGGACACCCAGATGGAATACCTAAAAAGTTCGCGGATGGAGCCAAGGTCATGGAAAACGATGATGAAGTGTTTTTTTCCACGAACCTTGATACTTTTCATGTCAATTCCGGCTCTCCCGTTTTTAATTTTGAAACAGGTGTGGTGGAAGGAATATTAGTCAGGGGAGCACTGGATTACGTGTTTGATGCAGCTTCTAACTGTTCACGAGTGAATACCATTTTTAATGGTTGCAAAGATAAATCGTGTGCATTGGAAGATGTGACCAGGATTTCTCAAGTGGAGAAATTAAAAGAGATTCTCTCTAGCTATTGATCGCATTTGAAAATGACCCAAATATTCGATTTAGTTAAAAGACCGTACGGGTTGTTTTCAATCAGCCAAAGTGGATAAGTTGATTTTTGGGGAATACAATTTTCTAGGGCCTTGGCGCTATTATATTCGCTGTAATTTTGGGCAAAAAGATATCTAACAGTTTGGTCTTTCCGATATTGTTCAATGTGGATATGGGGTGGAAGCAGGGCCTTTATTTCAAAAGGGTTTTGCTCGGATAAGGTGTGAATGCTTTGAATATTTTGATTATATATATATTGATAAATGCCAATGGGTTTATACAGAGGAACAAACAAAATAGGGTAGGCCAAGAAATTACTGATCATAAAAGTGGTAAAGAAAGGTTTTTTATAATCTTCAATGAGTTTGGCAAAGATAAAGATAAAAAATGGTAGCAAGGGATAGAGAAATCGAAGCTCCTTATGACCGATTAAATGGTGGATAATGAGAAATGGGATAATGAGAATTAAAAAATCTTTGTATATACTGGCTTTTGGGAAATTTTTTAAGGCCCACAAAAGGCCACTAATAAGTGCAATTCCCCAAAATGGCAGCAGCTTGGTTAAGGTTTTATAGGCATAAAAGAAGACGGAGTTGGTACCAAAAGAATTGACTTTATCTTCAAAAATATTCACTTTTAAATAATTAAGTGGCGTAATCACCAGCTTTTGGTATTGGCTGGAATCGAGGTAGATGAATATTAAAGACAACAGCAAAAAACCTGTCCCGATTTTTAAAAGGCCCTTTAAATTGTGACGGAAAAAATAAAACAGAGGCAGCAGAAGAAAACCAGTTTGAAATCTAATAAAAAAAGCGGTAGCTAAAAACATGCCGGCTTTGTACTTATTTTGTTCATGAAGCAGCAAACCTAGGGCAAGTAGAAAAAAGGAAGTTGACCAGTTCTCAGAATTGGTGCGGGCGTGCATGAGTAGCAGCGGCCAAGCCAAAAAGAGCATCCAGAAGAGTTGAGGGGGATTTTTAAAGAAATATCTTTTTATTACTTGATGATAAAAATAAAGTTGGCAACCAAAAGCAAACAGCGATGATAATGTCCTGAAGATTAGGGACAAAGTATGGGGATTATCGATGCCAAGTGCTTGGAGGGGCCAGGCTACGCAATAAAAAAGCATTGGGAGGGTAAAGGATCGGATGCCCGCCAGGTACTCCCATGACTTTTGATAATTGACGATCATGTTCAACTTTTCAAAAGTAAAATCCAAAACGTAGTATTGTTCATCGGGGTGTAAAAAACCTGATGAAAAAAAAGGTACTATTGTATGCAGCAGCAGAGCTATTAGTATAAATTGTATTCTAGTTTGAGAAAAACACTTCGTTATTTTATTCATAAGGATTCTCACAATAATAGCTGAGTAGATGATTGTAAACTTTTTTATACCTAGAGTGGAAGCTCTTAATTTCCGGGTTTTTAAAAAGTGGTTTTTAAGCGATTATATAGAAGAATGAAAATAACTATACTTTTAATTTGTCTTTTGTTTTTAACATCTGCTTGTGAGTATTTGCGCAAAGAAAAAATCAAAATTGGATTGATGGGCAGTTTTTCTGGCAAGTACTCTGATATGGGGAAAGAATTCAGATTTGGCAACATGTTAGCGCTTAAGCATTTTAAAAATAAATATCCTAATGCTGCTTTTGAAATTGAGATTAAAACTTATGATACTCAAGGAGAACCTGAAACGATTAAATCACTTATGGAGACCGTAAAACAGGATGGAGTTAAGTTGATTTTAGGCCCACTAACTAGTAATATTGCTCGTGAGATTATTGATCGGCAGCAAATTAAGGATATTTTGTTTTTAAGCCCAACAGTATCGTCCGATTTTTTTAGCAATTAAGGATGATAATTTTATTATGATCAATGCCATGGCAAGTTTGCAAGGGGTGGCCATTGCGAAAGAATTACTAAATGATGGGATCAATTCTGTCGTGATATTGTATGATGGTGAAAACGCTGAATACACACTGGCGGTCAGGGATGGTATATTGCAAGCATATCATGGAAAAATAGCTTTTAAAGATT
>Ga0156359_147_pt1 | contig 4975 bp, 4 predicted proteins | sample RifOxyA1_FD_108004 | JGI IMG/M metagenome (GOLD analysis project Ga0156359, IMG submission 108004) | Bdellovibrionales bacterium RIFOXYA1_FULL_36_14 | reverse complement strand
AGTTCTTCACAGCCGATGGCGTTGGTGGTTTGGTTAAACCCCTTATCAATATTTAATTTGGCAAATTCTAAAGCAAAACCTGCTCCATCAAAATCAGGATATCCCTGGGATAAATTTACGGCATTATATTGATTGGCCAAGTTGGATATTTGAGAAAAGATATTTTCTTTAAATCCCGAGACAATGGCTGATATATCTTTCATTGTTTCTTACTCCCATTCTATGGTTCCAGGTGGCTTATTAGTCACGTCATAAACTACTCTCGTGATACCTGGTACTTCATTACAAATACGAGAAGATATTTGAATCATGAATTCTCTTGGCAAATCACTCCAAATCGCCGTCATAGCATCTACGCTATTAACTACTCTAACACAGATAACTGATTCATAGGCCCGAGAATCACCCTTGACTCCGACCGTCTTTACCGGAAGAAAAACAGTAAAGGCCTGCCAAACGGAAGAATAAAGATTGTAATTATGTAATTCTTCAAAAAGAATCTGATCAGATTGCTGAACTTTATTAATCGCATCGAGAGATAACTCTCCGAGCACTCTGATCCCAATACCCGGTCCAGGAAATGGATGACGATAAACCCAATCGTGAGACAATCCAAGCTCCAGTCCCAGTTTTCGAACTTCATCTTTAAATAACCATCTTAGTGGTTCAAGAAGTTTAAGTCTCATTCGCTCAGGAAGTCCTCCCACATTGTGGTGAGATTTTATAGTAACTGATTTTCCTCCGTTTGCATGAGGTGTAATCGATTCAATAACATCGGGGTAAAGTGTTCCTTGGAGTAAATATTCAAACTTGATAGCGCGATTATTTTCAAACTCGTGAACCTTTTTTTCAAATACTTCAATGAAAGTTTTACCAATTGCTTTTCGTTTTAATTCAGGATCATTAATCCCACGGCATGCACTGTAAAAATCTTCTTTAGCATCAATAATTTCAATATTAAGTCCGGTTTCTTCTTTTAAAACTTCTATATGTTTATAATCCTGTGGTCGAAGCAAACCGTTATCCACAAAAAAACAATACAGTCTTTGATTAAGAATATCCTTTGATAAGGTTGCCGCTACCAATGAATCAACGCCACCTGAAAAAGCACATAAAACATAGCTATCTTTAATTTTTGCCACTTCACTTCGAGCTTCTTTAAGCATGGTCTTAGCGGTCCAATCTTTTTTTAGTCCGGCAATTTCTTTATAGAAATATTGAAGAATCTCCTTTCCATGCACCGTATGTTCAACTTCAGGGTGAAACTGAAGCCCCACTATAGGTCTGGTCTTATGTTTAATAGCACCCGTAAAATTATTGGTGGATTCCATAATAACGTAAAAATCAATCGGAATTTTCGCCACATGATCAGAGTGACTCATCCATACATTCATTTTGAGCGGACAATCCTTTATTTTAAAACCATTTACAAATTGAATCAAGGCATTGCCATACTCTCCAGTATGTCCCTTATAAACAGTTCCTCCAAAATATTTTCCCAGCAGTTGCATTCCATAGCATATTCCAAGTACTGGCAACTTTTCGTCTTGAAAAAAAGCAGAGTAATCCTCATTATCCAAAAATACTGATTGAGGTCCTCCTGATAAAACCAAAGCATTGGGTTTTTGACCGCTTATTAATCTTTCCTTAACTTCTTTGATCGTATATATCTCACTGGAAAACCCCAGCTCCCTAGTCTTTCTGGTAATAAGCTGGGTATATTGGGATCCGAAGTCAGCAATCCATACTTGTCTATTTGTCATCAAAAATCCTTAGGTTGTCACTTGGTAGTTGGGAGCTTCTTTAGTAATGAGAATATCATGAGGATGACTTTCTCTAAGCGAAGCCTGGGTAATTTTTATAAATTCCGCTTTTTCTTTAAGTTCTAAAAGATTGGCTGCGCCAACATACCCCATCCCTGATCTTAGTCCTCCAATCAGTTGATAGAGATTACTTTAGAGAGGACCTCGGTAAGGAACTTGACCTTCAATTCCCTCCGGTACTAATTTATCCACTTCGTTTATACTCGCTTGGCCATAGCGATCTTTGGAACCCTTTACCATAGCACCAAGTGAACCCATACCCCGATAAACCTTATAAGATCTTCCTTGGTAAAGAATCCTCTCCCCTGGGGCCTCATCCGTTCCCGCAAATAAAGAACCAATCATAACTGAATCTGCACCAGCAGCCAGTGCCTTTACTATATCGCCGGAATATTTTATTCCACCATCAGCAATGAAGGGAATTTTAGCGCTAATGCAAACCTTGGCACATTCCGTGACAGCATAGAATTGTGGAACACCTACCCCAGAAATCACTCTAGTTGTACAAATGGAACCAGGACCGATTCCAACTTTAACTGCATCTGCTCCCGCTTTGATCAATTCTTCGCAAGCTTTCGAGGTAGCAACATTACCAGCAATAATATCAATATTAGGGAAACATGCTTTAAGAGATTTCACCATTTCAATGACACCCTCTGAGTGACCATGGGCCGTATCCACCACAATCGCATCTACTCCTGCATCAGCTAATAGTTTTGCCCTTTCAAACTCTTTAGGTCCAACTCCTACAGCAGCAGCTACTCTAAGTCGTTCTAATCCATCTTTGTTCGAGTTGGGAAAATCTATGGTCTTTTTAATATCCCGGATGGTTATAAGACCAACAAGAATATCGTCCTTATTCACAACAGGTAATTTTTCTATGCGATGTTTATGTAAAAGTTTTTTTGCTTCATCCCTACTAATTCCAATGCCGGCAGTAATTAGTTTTTCCCGAGGAGTCATAATATCCTTAACTAACTGATCAAGATTATCTTCAAAGCGCATATCACGACTGGTTAAGATACCTAGCAGTTTCTTATTTTTATCCACTACCAGCACACCGGTAATTTTATGTTGTTTGGTAATTTCAGTGACCTTGTGAAGCGACATTTCTGGATAAACACTAATGGGGTCCAAAACCATTCCCGCTTCGTATTTTTTAACTTTACTTACTTCTCTTGCCTGAACATCTGGAGTTAAATTTTTATGAATAACCCCAATCCCACCTTCTTGGGCCAAAACAATTGCCGTATCAGACTCGGTAACCGTATCCATTGCCGCAGATACGATGGGTATATTCAAAGTAATATTTTTACTAAAACGAGAATTCAATCTCACATCTTTGGGCAATACTTTAGAAAAAGCCGGCCGCAATAATACATCGTCATAGGTAAGCGCAGCTTCGTTTTCAATCCTGATCATGAATACTCCTTAAGCTTGAAATTTTTAGGTATTATAACGAATTAATATGAAAAAGCATAATATTACGCGTAGCAGATTTTAGTCATTTATGATTGCTTTAATGGTTTTCTAGTATTCTTCTCTATAATCTTGGTTATAGTTTTTTAAATCCCGAATTAAGCTATTCACTTCATTGGAATGACGCATTTGTTTTTTAAATTCATTAGTCAAAGAACTTTCAAATTCGCTATTGCTTTCTGCGCCTAAAGAACTCACAGAAGATGGTAGCCGATAAGTTGTTGACTCTTTTTTATTCAAGATAACCGGATTCGAAACAGAATCTTTCACGCTCGCCAACTTATTTTTTTCCTTGGAAAGAGGTGATTTCTGACCATAAATCTTGATCTCCACACCTGATAATTTATCATAGCTAGGCACAAACTTTTTCTTTTTAGGTTTCACGGACCACTCGGTGACCTTACCTTTATAAAAAGATTCCAATTGCTGATCTTTTTTAGCCTGATTTTTTTTCGTATCTGGTAATAGGTAGATGATCTTACTTTCTTTTGAGAATGAATCACTTACTTTATTTTCAGGTAAAACTGATGCCGGAATTCTCAAATTAGAGCGTCTTTGAGGCAAAATTTCGTCATTTTTACTTAGAGTCGGATGCTTATATTCAATAGGATGGACTTTGTAAAACAAACTTCTCATCTTCTCATAAGAGGCATGGCCTAGTTCAGTTGGTCTGCGAGGAGCACCATTTTCAAAATCATTATCAATAAAAGTAAATTGTCCCTTGTCGACGACTTCCTTAAAGCTTTTCTCCAGGACGTGAGCAATTTCAAAACTCTCACTTAATGAATAGAGCTGAGTTTTTCCTTTAACCTTATCATAACTTACAATCGCTTCTCCGCCCTTATAAGTCACCACGGAATTGGCGGTTTGAATAATAAATTCTTCTACACTCTGACCGAAAGACTGCACCCAAATGTATCCGGCCAGTAGTTCAGTCACATTGCCGGTTATTTTAACGTGTCCAGAACCGGCCACATGAAATTTATGATCATAATAATCAGCAAATGTTATTTGGGCCCCTTCTTCCGTTACAATCTCGGCTAAATCCGGAATATGATCAGCTGCTGAAAGAGCTTTGGTAACGCCCTGATAAATGGAAAACACGTTACCATCTACAGTACTCACAACCGCAACAGGTTTTGCCCATAGGGAAAACGTTGCTAAACAGCTAGCAATTAAGACTAACCAATTAATCTTTGTATTTTTGTACAATTTCTTCATAACGAAAACTCAATATTTTCCATTCAGGGGTATTCCTGTATTTTTTCCTAAATTCTTCGACGGTACCAAAAAACTCCTTGTGATTACCAAGTCGTAGATGAGCTAAGCCGTACCATAATTTAGCACCTCTGAAATATTTGCTATCAGGATAATCGCTTACCAATCTATCCATGGTGGAAAGTGCCCAATCATAGTGCTGTCCTGATTCAAAAGCAGAGATCCCTGCTTGGAACAAAAATCGGTCATCAATTTTTTCACTTGTAGGATATTGAATAAGAAATGTTTTAAAAAATTGAGCAGATTTTTCGTAATTTTTCTTTTCAAACTCGGTTTCTGCCATCGTTAAAAGCTGAGCTGGAGACCATTTATAGATATCAAATCTCACTTGATCATTATTAAGACTGGCCGGTGGCAAACTGGCTACAGATCTGCCTGACTTTTGATTTAATTGG
>Ga0156359_124_pt2 | contig 7891 bp, 4 predicted proteins | sample RifOxyA1_FD_108004 | JGI IMG/M metagenome (GOLD analysis project Ga0156359, IMG submission 108004) | Bdellovibrionales bacterium RIFOXYA1_FULL_36_14 | reverse complement strand
TTTTATGCTTGGGTTTAACTGGGGGATATAAACATAGGACAAAAAGAGAGAAGTTTTTAAATGATCCCACAATGTCTGTTCATAAAAAATTCCGACCGGTCCTTCGGTTTTATCGTCGAGCAGATCATATGATCTTTGAGCATTAATATGGTTTAACCCCCAAAACTGCTCATATTTATTCCAATCAATAATCTTTCTCCCAAAGATCAAACGGTTGGTACTATTCTCTCTGGCAAAGTACACCTCCGGGGCAGAATACATAAACGTATCAGTGGTATGAAAATACCTGGCTCCTGCCTCTAAATAAACGTCATTTCTTTTTTGGGGTTTTTTAGATTTTACATCAACACTCAGCCAATTTTTCACACCGTTTTTATTAACTGGCTGATTAATTGAATCTCTGAATTCATAAGATAATTGTGAGGAAACAGCCCAAGCAGCCGCACTCAAAAAAAAGAAGATTAAAAATAGGAACTTTACTAGCATTATCATTATTGGTTTCTCAATTATCCAATAAAAAGCATCTTTTCAAGATATATTACAACGTTAACTATATTATTCCTAATTAGGAGTCTATTTGGGAATAATTTATAGAGAAATTTACAGAAAGAAAATAGTCTGTTATATATAATATCTAAATATTTCAAATGGTTATAATTAATGAATAAAACCACTTCGAAAATTTTTGCGCTCATCGTGAGCATCCTTTTTATTCAAGGATGCGATTTTGCAGATAAGCCAGCCAAGGATTTAGAACTTTATCGCTTCCAACAACAATGCCACTTAGATACCGAGGCTTTTTCCCATTTTCTTGAGCGAGATATTACTGGTGATATCAACTGCTTGGAGATCAATTTTAATCAATTTATGGCAGGAGTGACAACTGGTGATTCTCATGGCATCCGACAAAACGATTTAGTCCAATTTGTCAGGAAATATTTTGATGGAGACACCCAAAGTATCATTGAATCTTTGGATATCCTTTTCTCCCTTAATACTCTTCTTTTAAACGACTACGAGTGTAGAATTCGAAGTCAAAATATCAAACCTATCTTTGATGTGTTAAGGATTTTCAATCACTATCTGGTCAAAATTAAAAAAATATATGAAGAAATTGACGACAGCAATGCACTTTATTATCGAAGCATTATCGAGCAGTTGCTTAACCAATTTACCGCCTCAATTTTACATATTATACAAGGTAGGGAAGAAGGCCCTAATATTGTACTTAATACCAATAATATTTTAAAACAAATCCTTGACCACTTCTTAAAAAAATCTAATAACGAGCTGGTTTTAAAAATTGCACCTATTGTAAAAGTGGCTTTATCAGGGGGAGATCCTGATCACATTTCTTACGCCGAATCCCTTCTCCTCATTAAAAAAGCTGCCAAATTACTGATGGTCTATGTTGACGGATTTTATCTGCAAAAAGAACATTTTAAAAATATCAATGGTTTCTATCAAACCCAGCTCCAAGCTGCTAACCAATTACCGGGCCTTTTAAACCAGAACTTTAGAGTTGACGACGTTTTATTTACTCACCAACAAATTATGGATTTAGCAAGCGAAGTGATAGATGTATTAGCGGAAGAAAAAAACAAAAAAATGACTACCAGTTTTCTGGATAAAATTTTAAAAACCATTAAACCAATTGCGGTGGGGGGAGAGTATGAAAAATACACTTACAAGGAAGTACTCTGTCTGTTTAAACACTTAAGTGACGTTTTGGAAATTCGATTTTTTAATAGTCTCACTTGGGATTACTATGAAAAAAGCCTAATCGTTAATGCCCCCAGTTACGGCGTAACTCCCCTACCACCAAGCCATTACCCGGGGCTATCACGCGAAAAATTATATTCTTTACACAAAGTATTTAACATTATCCTGAAGCAATACCGTTTTTTTAAAAAAGAAAATGGTTTGCAATATTACACTCATGAATATAAGCGAAATAAAGCTAGTATCATGGAAGTTGCGTATTACCGATGGGCCATGGGTATAGTTGGCAAACCCTACAGCGAGAGCAATCAGGCAATTCAAATCAGTATGAAATCCCTTGAACGTCTGCTATGGGATTTCCGACCACTTTTAGAAGAATTTAACCTGTGGTCTGTGTACCCTGAAACTTTTGCCCGCAACACTATCTTGTTGGGAGATCTCTTTCAGTTTCAGTCCGATGGAAACCTACTCCTCAATGTGGATGAGGCTTCCGAGTATTTTATTTTGGTTGTCAATGCCGTAACTGTAAAAGATGAAGTGACCAAAGAATTACTCAAAATTTGTGATTTTGGTGCAGATATAGATAATCCAGAATTTCATGTGACTTGCTTTAGAAAAAACCTCACTACTATTTTATTTAAAAAACTTGGTTATCAAGAATATATGCCCAAACTTTATGATTATCTTGTTAATGCAGGCTCTGAGGTTTTTCAAAATTACCTCCATAAGGTGGAATACTTTGCTAGAGATATTCCGGATGAAAATATTCCACTAGGGTCTCGAGATCTGACCTTGATCTTGGGTGCATTACTGAATATTGAGTCTACCTTTATTCGCTTTGATACCGATAAAAATAATATTATCAACCCCGCAGAATTATGCCCACCAGCATTTAGTGTCTATAAAAAGGCCATCATCGATCTTGTTCACCAAAGAGATCCAGAAATAGACGTATCAGGTTTTGAAAAATCCATCTTTCTCTATCTGGTAAAAAAGATGGAAATCCCCACTAAATACCAGCTAGCTATCTATCACTTGAGTGGTGGCAAAAAATTTAATTCTCACCGTGCCAATATAGGTGCTATACTTTATAATCTAATAAAAATGAACAAAGAAAAACTGCTTAACCAACCATGAAACAAAAACCAGTCTTAATCATTATCCTTGCCATCTTTCATTTCCTGCAACCATTTATTAATATAGTTTATTTGAAATTAACTACCCAATTTGATTTTCTCATGATTTTTCAAAATTTGCTGCAGCTTGATGGAATGAAAAGTCTGTTTGATTTTTGGCTACTTTTTCCGCTGGGGGGATTAGCTTTATTATTGATCCGCAAATGGAGCTTTTTTGTTTTTGTAGCAGTTCAGTTTTATTCTATCTATCTACATTTATTTTATGAAAAATATACCTGGCCCTATGTCAGTGAACACCCTCTATCTTTTTCCATCATTTTACTGATATTTAACATTTTCTTTATCATTTACGTTTGCCTACCTAACATTAGGGCACTGTTTTTTGATGAAACCAAACGTTGGTGGCAAACCTCTCGTAGATATTTTATTAATACCCCCTGCCAGATAACCGTCATCAGTTCAGGTTCAGTTTTCGATTCTCGCATCATTAACGTTTCCAAAACCGGTGCATTTGTAGAAACCAGTGTTGACCTTCTCAAAGGAACCATCATAACCATCGCTTTTAACTATAAATTGATAAGTTACTCACTAACCGGAAAGATCATCAGCGCCCACTCTATAAACGATATTAAAGGATCAGGGATTAAATTTTTAATGGATAAATTCCATTCAAATGAAATACCATACATTAACAATCTGGTTAAAATACTCAAGAAAGAAAAAACTTCCAAAATCGAAAATTGAACGAATCATTGCAATTATTAAAAAAATCGTAATTAATAGTTCGATTTTATTAATCCATCGTTAATAGATACTACATGGACAAAGATTAGTGATCGTGAGATTAATCATATGTTTATACCCCATAGGTTGAATAGTCATATCCTTAAAAGAACTTTTTAGTTTTTTAAACATATTTTACAGGAGAATAAAAAATGGCACAAAAAGGTATTCGTGAATTTGATGCGAAAAGAATGCTCGCCAGGTTTTTACCTGAGTATACCTCATCAGTTAAGTATGACGGTAAAATTGCTTTGGTAACACCGACCACTGACTTTAATCAATTAGCCAAAGACTATCCTTGGTTAAACTCAGGGAAACTAGTTGTCAAACCAGACCAACTTTTTGGCAAAAGGGGAAAGAACAATCTCCTTTTAATTGGAGCAGACTTTCAAGGTGCCCAAAAATGGATCAATGAAAGGATGAATAAAGAAGTTACTATCAAACAAACCACCGGCACTACGACCGGAGTGCTCACTCATTTTATGATTGAGCCAATGGTCGAACACAAAGACGAATATTATGTTGCCATCAAATCCAGCAGGGCCGGCGATACCATATATTTTTCGCTTCAAGGTGGAATAAATGTTGAAGAAAATTGGGATAAAGTAAAGGAACTTACTGTTCCAGTACTTGAAAGTATTGATTCCCAAAATTTAAATCATCTGGTACCAAGTGATTTAGGCTCCCAAAAAGAAGCCGTCATTGATTTTATTAAAGGTCTTTTTAAAATTTATCAGAAATTAAATTTTTCTTATCTGGAAATCAATCCCTTTACCGTTGTCCAAAATAATGTTGTACCTCTTGATACAGTGGCCAAACTTGACGATACCGGTGCTTTTGAATCATCCAAAGATTGGGGAGCAATTGATTTTCCACCTTCCTTTGGAATGAAAACCAGACCAGAAGAACAAGTTATAAAAGAGCTGGATGAAAAATCTGGATCATCATTAAAACTAACTATAATTAATCCTGAAGGAAGGATTTGGTTAATGGTGGCCGGTGGAGGAGCTTCTGTTATATATGCTGATACCGTGGTTGACCTCGGACAAATGAAAGAACTGGCTAACTACGGAGAATACTCCGGTAACCCCACCACCGATGAAACCCAAGTCTACGCTGAAACCATTTTGGAAATGATGACAAGAACTAAACATCCACAAGGAAAGGCCCTGCTCATTGGTGGAGGAATAGCGAACTTCACTGACGTAGCCAAGACCTTTACGGGTATTAACAATGTTCTTAGAAAATATCAGGCTAAACTACGTGACCATAACATTAAAATTTATGTAAGAAGAGGCGGACCTAATTATCTAGAAGGACTTGAGAAAATTAAGAAACTCGGTGAAGAACTTAATATATCAATAGAAGTCTATGGCCCTGAAACACATATGACCAAAATAGTACCACTAGCTGTAAAAGCTCTGGGCCTAAACTAAGCGGGAGGATATCATGAATAACAAACCAGATTATATTCTATTTGATAAGGATACTCAGGCGATTATTTTTAATTACCAGCAAAATGCTATTCAAAGAATGCTTGATTTTGACCATGCTTGCGCCAGGAAGACACCTTCGGTAGCTTCCATTGTTAATCCAACCGGTAAAGCTGGTTTTCACAAAGCTTATTTTGGTCAAAAAGAAATTTTAATTCCAATCTACCCAACCTTGAAAGAAGCTTCTGATAACCATCCACATGCAGATGTAGTCATTAACTTTGCATCTTTCAGATCAAGCTATGCTACCAGCAAAGAAGCTTTAGAAAACAAGAATATCAGAACCGTCGCCATTATTGCAGAAGGCGTACCAGAAGCTCGCGCGAGAGAACTAGCGGAAATTGCCAAACTTAAAAAGAAATGGATTATCGGTCCTGCGACAGTGGGAGGAGTGGTGGCTGGAGCGTTTAAAATTGGAAATACCGCGGGAACCATTGATAATATAATTGAATCCAAACTCTATAAACAAGGTACGGTTGGTTTTGTCTCCAAATCCGGTGGTATGAGTAATGAAATGTACAACATCATTGCCAGAAATACAGACGGTCTTTACGAAGGACATGCGATTGGTGGCGACCGTTACCCTGGCTCCACGCTAATTGAACATTTGCTACGTATGAATAAAAACCCCGACATTAAAATGCTGGTATGCCTCGGCGAAGTTGGCGGAGAAGATGAATATCAAATTATCGATGCCATGAAAAATGGAGGTATCACCAAGCCTATCGTTTGCTGGGTTACTGGAACTTGTGCCAGTATGTTCTCTTCAGGCGTTCAGTTTGGACACGCTGGTGCTAGAGCGGATAGCAATAGAGAAACTGCTAAGGCAAAAAATGAAGCTTTAAAAAATGCCGGAGCAATAGTACCAAACTCTTTTGACGATTTTGGCGAAAAAATTAATGACACCTGGAAAAAATTAAACATAAAAGAAAAAGTTGTCCCTGCTCCGAAAGTCACCCTTGATTACAATGAAGCTAAAGCACTGGGAATGGTTCGCAAATCCAGTAACTTCATTTGCACCATATCTGACGATAGAGGAGAAGAAGTTACTTATAATAAAATGCCCTTATCAAAAGTTATTAATGAAGGACTGGGGATTGGCGGTGTTATTTCTTTGCTTTGGTTTAAAAGGCAACTCCCAGACTATTGCCACCGCTTTATAGAAATTATTTTGCAAGTCTGTGCCGATCATGGTCCAGCAGTTTCCGGTGCCCATAATACCGCCGTTACTGCCCGCGCCGGTAAAGATCTAATTTCCTCTATTGTTTCCGGAATGCTTACGATCGGACCTAGATTTGGGGGAGCCTTAGATGGTGCCGCTTCAGATTTTAGTCACGCTTTGGATTCCAATATGACTCCTCTTGAATTTGTAAATAGCATGAAAAAGAAGGGTGATAATATTCAAGGGATTGGACACAGAATAAAGTCCGTGCAAAATCCAGACATCCGAGTCACCATCATTAAAGAATTTGCTAGGAAACACTTTCCCAGCTGCAAATTACTAGACTACGCATTAGAAGTTGAGAAAATTACTACCTCCAAAAGAAATAATCTCATTTTAAATGTGGATGGTTGTATTGGAATTTGCTTTGTGGATATGATGAGATCTTGCGGATCTTTTACACTGGAAGAGGCCAAAGAATATGTGGATATGGGAGCTTTGAACGCTTTGTTTGTGCTGGCGAGAACCATTGGTTTCACAGGCCACTATCTTGACCAAAAACGTCTAAAACAACCTCTCTACCGACATCCATGGGATGATATAGCTTTTTTATAATTATTCATAAATGCGAATATTCTAAAAGGCTCACAAATTTGTGGGCCTTTTTTATAGTTTTTTATAGTGGATAAAAAAAGAACCGTGTATCACAAACCAAATTATGCTAAAATAGCTAAATATGAAAATTCTTTACGTAGAAGACAGTGATGAAGTCAGACAACTTTATGTTGTTTTGCTGGATAATATTTTTCCAGACGTAAACATCGTTGAGACCTTCAGTGGTAATCAGGCAATTGCCATCCTGGATAAACAAGAAAATGTTTTTGATTTGATTATCTGCGACTACGAAATGCCTGATGGAAATGGTGATGTTGTTTACGAATATATCAAAAATAAACAAGATCAGACTGCATTTTTACTTTTCAGTTCAAAAAAACCAGATGAAATCCCCTATTTTAATAATTTTCCATTTAGAAACGGCAGCGATTTTTTTATTCAAAAATCTGAAGGGTTTAACAATTTTAAAGAAAAGATCTTACAAATAACCCAAAATGAGCTTATTTTTTTAAGAAAACAATTATCTTTTAAAAAAATTAGAATTTATAACTTCTGGAAATTCAATACTGCACTTTGCGACATCTTTTTAAGATTATCTGACTCAAAATATGTAAAAATTATCAAAAATGGCGATCGCTATACTAGAAAAGACATTGAAAAGTATGTTCACAAAAAACAAAAATTTTTATATATCCGCTCAGATGATTTTTTATCCTTTTCCGTGACGCTTGGAAAAACTCCTTTTTTATCTTTCAACCAAGATGAAAATAATATTAATGAAAATTCCATAACTACCACCCACGCCATGATCCACGAGTTGGTTTTAAACGTGGGAATTTCACCCCAAGCAATTAAACTGGCTGAAAAAATAGTAGATAGTATTATTGAATTAACTCAAAAAAACACTGAACTATTTAATTTGTTACTACAAAGCCGAGAGAAAAAAGATTATATCTACGATCATAGTTATTTGCTCTCTT
>Ga0156359_116_pt1 | contig 8992 bp, 7 predicted proteins | sample RifOxyA1_FD_108004 | JGI IMG/M metagenome (GOLD analysis project Ga0156359, IMG submission 108004) | Bdellovibrionales bacterium RIFOXYA1_FULL_36_14 | reverse complement strand
AAAGTTAAAAGTGCCTTGTCTAGTTCGCTAGGCTTTTTATCCGATGGTCCCTCAAAATTTTCTGTCGATGCCCCCAGTATCGGATCACCCTCAACTAGATACGCTACCGGCGGAAGTGGTGGCAAGGCAGGTGCAGGCAACAATTCAAAACAGAAGAATTATCTCAATAAATTAGTCGCTAACTCTGGATCCGGTGGCACCGGTCCCATTGAAACCACTGGTGCCAGAAGCATCGCCAGCTGGAAAGTAATCTCAGATGGTGACATTCGCGGAAGTGAAGATGGCAAATCCTTAAATAGTGTTCAGGGTAAAGTCGTTTTATCCCGGCTCTATGACTATCAAGCCGACGGCCAGGTGGGGGGCGCTATCGGCAATGATCGCTCCATGAAAGTTTCTGGCAAGGGAAAAATCTCAGTATCCGACGTAGAAAGAACCTTGGCCGATAAACTCCACAAACTTCAATATTGTTACGAAAAAGCACTTTTATTCAATACCAGTTTAGTTGGAAATTTATGGGCAAAATGGATGATCGACGAGAATGGACGGGTCAGTACCGCCAGAATCACCAAATCGGAATTAAATGAACAAAAACTTCATAATTGTTTTATCAGTGAATTAAAAATGATTTCTTTTCCACGACCTAAGGGCGGGGCAGTTGAAATAGAGTATCCATTTAATTTCAAAAGTTCCTCCTTGTAATGGCAAATACTTGACATGCCCCCTGACTCCCACTAACCTATTAACAATAACAACCCTTTTTTCGATCCTTCACCAATGGCATATAAAATTCTTATTATATTATCTATAATAGTTTTTCACTCATGGAATGCTATAAATATATGTCATGGGGAAAACAATGTAGACGAGCGGGGCACATTAGACGGGGTGTATATCAAAGCTATTGAAACCTATCCCAACCCCAAACCCCAAGAGTTTAATTTTGGAGTAGGTCTTTATCCGTATAACGCTTATTATAGCGGTTTCGGCCTGGGGGCATCCTATACCTACTATTTTAACAAAACGTGGGCATGGGATATTGTCAACGGAATGAGTTTTTTTTCTTTTGACAAAGATCTGATCTCCGTTTTAGCGGAAGACTTCGGTGTGGAACCAGAACAAATTGAACGAATTGAATTTCTGGTTGGTTCAAATCTTAAATATGTTCATTCATACGGCAAACTAATCTTTTTAAAAAAATTCATCCGTTACTACCGGAGCAGTTTTATTTTTGGGATAGGACTCGCATCCACCAATGAACGCAGCTATTTTACGGGCAACTTTGGATTTGATATCAACTTTTTTGTAAACGATTCATTTTCCGTTAAATTTGAGGCTTGTGACAGCATGACCTTGAATGGTTCTAGTATTGCTTCCCCTAATTATATTGTGGTTAAAATTATTACAGGAATCAGTTATTAATTTAATTGTTAATATGAAAAAAAAAATTCTATTACTCACATTAATAATTTACAGCACTTTCCCATTGGCAGGGGTCAAGTGGGATGGTACTCTACCCCAAATTGCCCAAGATCACAAAACCTGGGAAATATTATTAAATGAACTTCTTGAAAAAGAAATGTATTATGGAGCGCTCGTCACTGCCTACCGAGGTTTGCTCTATTACGACAACCTGGCAACCAAACAAAAAGCCTATCAGACCATTGTTACTTTAATCGATCTAGGATATCCGGAAAACGTTCTTAACATGTTTGTAACAGGCGATATCGAGCCTGCGGACAATGCCGATTTTATCAACAGCTATAATTTTTACAAGGCTATCGCAAACGAATCCAAGGGCATGAAGAAATGGGCCGATGACTTTTTTTCTAACATTGATAAGGATAATTTTTACAAATATCTTTTCTACCTGGCAGTGCAAGCTTATGCGATAAATGATCATCCCAAGTCCATTACGCTACTGGAGAAAATACTCAAGTTACCACTGGAAAAAAAACATTTGCCCTTTATTAAAAAAGCCGCCAGAACTTTGGCCAGAATTTATTTTAAACAAGAAAACTATCTAAAATCCCTAGATATTTATGAAACATTTCTAACCAAGCTAAATCCCATTACCCCTTCGGACTGGCTAGAAATGGCATGGAATCTCTACTATTTAAAAAGATATCAGGAAAGCCTTGGCATTTTATACAACTTGGAATCGCAGGTAGTCACACCTCCCCACAATCTTGAAAATTATATTATTCGGGCATTGGTATATCTAGATTTATGTGCCACTGATAATGTGGAAAAGCTAATTAACAAATTTCAAAAGACGTATGATAGTGCCATTCAAGGAATTATAAATGGCAAACCCCTGCGCAACCATAAGGAATTGCTGCTCATCTATAGCAATCAAAATAAAAACTTCTACGATACTCAAAACGCTATCAATAATCTTATGACTGAGTATAACACCAAACTAAAACAACTCTCCAAGGATAACCAACCGCTGGCTTCATTTATTTATAAAAGCGAATATATGATGCTTACTAAAAAAATCAATTTTTATTTGGAAAATGTTTACAATGCTTCTGCCACCCAGTTAATTATGACCGCCGAGTCACTTAAATTTTTAAAATTTTCAGTCATGCGGGAAAAATTCAACCCTGATACGGTTTTCAACAACATCCTCTCCCAGGATTTTAAAAATTCCTTCGAGGACATCGGGAATAGAGGGTTCACCCTGATTTGGGAGCAACAAGGGGATTATTGGCGTGATGAAAGAAACAAATATTTTGGAGACATTTCAAACCAATGTGTAAAATAAATATTTTCCTATTTTTATTGCTTTATACGTTTTGCTCCATAGCATCCGAGGATAGTTTAAACTCTGAAGAATTTAGAAAAAATCTTTCTGAAATGTATAATCGCGCTAACAAGACCATCAAATTGGTCAGACAGCAAATTACCGAGAATCAGCATGCTCCCTTTCTAGCCGATCTTTACCTGCAGCTGGGAGAATTACTGGCCCAAAAGGCCAATATTGTTTATTACATAAAAATGGAATCCAACGAACAAAGCAGTGAAACCATCACCACCTCTCTTAATAACTTTAAAGAAGTCGTGAGCAATCAGAAAGAAGCCATTGCCATTTTTAATAGATTGCTGGATGAATTTCCTCATTTTGATAAAAAAGGCAAAGTATTATATTTACTTGCCACCTCGTATAAATCCATCGACGAGATCCCCGCTTTTATTTCAACCACCAAAAAACTCTTGGATGAATATGCCAAGACCAAAGAAGCCGCCAGGGCCCAACTTCTCCTAGGCCAGTATTTTTTTGAAAAAAAAATGTACAACGAAGCCGAAAAAAACCTGGAGCCTGTTTTAAAATCTGAATTTGTGCATGAAAAAAATTTGGCAAGATATCATACTGGAATCATTCATACTATATTTGAAAGAAATAAACAGGCTTTGGAATGCTTTGAAAAAATTATTACCGATGTAGAATTAAAAGACAGTCAATCCTCTTTTGAAATCTCCCTTAAGTCCAAGTCAGTCAAATCCAATTTAAAAAGAGAAGCGCTCATTGACTCTATCAAACCATTCACCAGCCTCTACCAAAAAGATGCCGATCCAGTAGGCTATTATTCCAAAATCGCCCCCACCGAAATTCTGTTTCAAGAAACTATTGAAAAACTGGCTTACCGATACATTTATTTAAAACAATTTCAATTTGCTATAAAATTACTGCGTACATTAAGCGAAAGAACAGTCAACGTGCAACAAGTGATCAATATTTATCAAGAAGTACTCTTAATGATTCCAGTAAAAGAGCGAATTGATCTTCCGGTAGAGGAAATTCAATTTTTACTGGAGAGATATAATTCCTGGATTAATTATTACAAAGTACCCCCTCAATTTACTAAACAGTCTTATGTTTTTTTTGAAAAACAAGTACGCGATCTGGGAACCAGAGCGCATGATTTTTCCAAGCAAATGTTTCACTCACTAAAACCCAGCCCCAGTAAAACGGATAAAAACAAAAATCTTCAGGAAAAAATGCAATATTATGCACAAAAATCAATTCATTATTATCATTTGTATCTAGCGTATTTTAAAGGTTCAGGAAATGCCGTAAAAATTGCTATGAATTTAGCGGACGTCTATTTTCAGCAGGAAGATTACATTAACAGCGGAGATTTTTATCTAAGAACTTATGCCGACGAATTTGGAAAAACCACCAAACAACAAAAAATTGAGTTGATTAAAAATTCGCTTTACTGCTTACAAAAGGAAAAAGATTATTCTTTCTACGAGCTTCTTCGAGGAAAAGGGCTTTTGATAGAGGTCCTCACCATCTATATTAATTCTGACACAAAACTGAAATCAGATCCCAAATTAAACTTTATTCTGGCTAAAAGTCGGTATGAACAGGGATTTTACGACATTGCCATTGAAGAACTTTATACCTTTATAAAAAAATTCAAAGACAGCAAATACGCCATGGATGCTGCCAACTTGATCTTAGATTACTTTAATACCAAAAATGATTTTCCCCAGCTAGTACAAGCATGTGAACGATTGCTAACTTTAAAATTAAATAATCGTCCCTTTAATCAAAAGGTAGCCGGAATAAAAAAACAGGCACAAATGAATCAATTACAATCCCAAGTCGAAGCCTTTGATGATTATGATTCATTTTCCCAGGGAAAAACCTACCTCAAGGCAGCCTTATCCAGTGGTGATGTCAAATTAATGAGCCTGGCATTACAAAATGCGCTTGCACAAAGTAAAAAGGAAAAAGATATCGACACCTTTTTTAAAACTGCCTCCGTGCTGGCCAATAGTGAAAAAACCCCCTCCAAACGTTTTAATATTTTGGGGTCCATGGCCCAAGAGAATGTCAGGATCACCAGATATTACGCTGCCATGGAGATCTATCAAACGCTTGCCTCCAACCAGCAAAATCAGGAGGCAAATCGAAGCAGTGCCTACACTGATTCACTGAATATTGCGACCGCCTTGCGGGATTGGGAAAAAATACATACTTTATCTGAAAGTCCATTTTGGCAAAAAGTGCCTGCTGCCACCAAGGATCGGTTAAGAAATCAACTGATTGATATTTTAGAGTCCCCCATTTCGCTTTCCGATGATATGCAAAACATGCTTACCCGCGTGGGTCTGACGGATGAAATAGTACTTGCCATGTATAAAGCTTCTAACCGCTTAAATAATAGTTATATCTCCTTGATGCAAAAGGAAGTCGGTCGTAAATGTAGCCGGCAAAAAGGATTACCCGTTTGTCACTGGAAAAAGGTGGAACAACTTGATAAGGAAGTTGAGGTTTTCGAGGAGCAATTACAAAAATCCAAACTTGATTTAAAGGCCGTCGAGTTAAATGCCACCCATTTTCAAAAAATTCTCAAAGAATTTACCCAGGCCAGTAATAGTTCTGATCCTCATTTGGAAATCCTGGTTTCCCTAAGGAGTGCTTATCTCTATAATTTACTCAGCAAGTTTCTCACCAGGGTTGCCGTGGCCAACCCACCCCTTAAAGATGTTTTGGCCAGCAAGGCCTTGGATAGTTCAAAAACAGCCGCCCAGTATCTAAGCAGATGTAAAAAAATCATTGAGGTCCAGTCCATTTTAACTCCGGCCAACAAATATTGTTTTAAAGGGCAAAACCCTTCCCTGGAAAATGCGCTAAACTACAATAATGTTAACGAATATCCCGAGTTTGAAAAAATTAATGAGGAAAATGATTATCTAAACGATCAAAAAAACTTATTTTCTTCCACTAACGGTGACGAAGCCTTGTTAAATATCGCCACCAAATACTACACCGATGGAAAAATCAATTACGCCCTGGCTGCCGCAGAATCGGGAGCCTCCATGGGAGGAAAATCAGTACCACTTTTTAATGCCATCATCGGTTGCAGTGTAGTAAACCTGGGACATCATAATGAAGCCAAGTATTATTTGAAAAATGCCAGTGACTATAAAGGTTTAAAAAGTAAATGTTTGAGTAAACTCAAATCAATGGAAAAAGATATTTTATGAGACGCCGATTTATTGTTTTTTTATTTTTATTATACACGAATTTATGCCACGCTATTTTCCTAGAGGAGTTTCCCAATTTAAAAGATTTTGTTTTTAATGAACCCACCAGCAATACTTACTTTGGTCTGGGACTTAGCCCCATATCCATCATGAACAGTAAATTATATGTCGCCGCCAATCTCTTTCAAATCCACTGGATCAATGATCGATTTGATATGGAAATTTTTTCAGCTTCCATCGGATCAACCATTAACTCTGAGGATTATTCCTCATCCAAACACTTTACTTTCCGCACCATTCCCAAATATCGAATTTTTAGTTTCGTAAGTATTGGTCCCCTTTTGGGATTTGAATTTGTCAGATTTTCAAATATCTCTGCCCGATTGTACAAAGACAGGTATGTCACCCCTTACGATGTGTTTTCCTCCAATGGCCTGATTTACGGACTGGGAATCAGTGAAACCATAGATCAGAAAAATAATCGGAAAATTAAAATTTCTCAAAACATCTACAAACAAACCTATTCCACGACCACTACCAACAATGGCTGGACCTACTTATACCAAAATCCAGAACTGGCAGTAGAAGCCAATAAAGACAAGATTTCCGCTGGAATAGTCATCATGCTGGAAATCTCTTATTTATTGTAAGTTTACTTAATCCTAAACGATGCCACGTTATCTTTATGTATGATAAATTTTAGGGGCTGGTCCTGATAAAAAGCGTTATATTCACCAACTGGCAAAGTTATCTTTTTAAAGGGAACCGGAACAAAGTAATAATTTTGATCTTTGGGCATTTCGATTTTTAAAAAAGAATTGAGAGGAAATTTCTCTCCCACACACTGTAAATATCCTTTGGGTTGCTTTAAAAAATTTGGTACGGTAATGTTCACCTTTTCATTATTATTATTAATTAATATTTTTTTTATATAGGGAGCAAACCCCTTTTTTATCACTTGCAGATAAAATTCCTGGTAAACCGGAACAGGGAGCCCCAGGTCAGAATATTCCACTATTTTTTCATTAATCTGAAGAGTGACCTCCGTGGCCTTAATATTATTCAAAATAACATAGCCTTGATACCCCCTGATTTCACCATAAATGATTTTTACAGATGGTATCTGCATAAACATGATCACTATACCTACCATTAGCAGCACAGCTACACTAACCTTGCCAATGGAAAAATGCTTATGCCTTGGCACATGTTTAGATGAATGAACTCCTAAATTTGTATTCTGTGGATGATTATGTTTATCAATGAAAATAATATTCGAGGCTTTATCCACAGATAATCTTTTAGGCAAGGCATCGGCAGCTTTTTTGGGAGGTTTTACTTCTGGCAGATTATTGAATTTTTCTCGAAAAGTACGTTTGATCTTTTTGGCTACCTGGGTGGTGATGGTGGCTAAATCTAATTTCAATGATGGTTTAGCAGCATCTTTACCCACTGGCCGGCAAGTCACCATTGAATCGGAATTAAATACAATTTCACTATTGTTTTGTATTCCACTCACCACAGATTCAACTTCTTTTTTGGATGGTTGAAGCTGCTTCCCTTTAACATTAAATCCTTTTTCTTTCTCTGGATATAATTTGGTACTGGTGGAGGTTTTTTCATTTTTAATTTCTTCCAGATAAGGACCAAAATCCATCTTCCCCACATGCAAAAGATATTTTTCTTCCTTTTCCTTCTCCTGAGAGAAAAGCTTAATTGCAAACTTTCGCAAATCAGTTGGATTAAAACCAGTAAATCTACGGTGTAAAAAATTAGTCAGATCCCGATTAACTGCATCCATATCCTGATAACGATCATTTGGATCAGTTTTTAGCATTTTTAAAACAATCTGATCTAGATCATCTGGAATATTGGGATTAATAGCCGATGGAACGGGAATATTCCCTTCCAGGATTTTTTGTAAAATAGAATATTTATGTTGATCGATGTCCATCTCAAACAATTTTCGATTACAAATTAGTTCCCACAAGACAACTCCGGTGGAATAAATATCATAGCGATGATCGAGTGGCGTTTCCATGAGATATTCCGGAGCAATATAACTTAATTTACCTTTGATCGCAGATGGATCTGATTTATCAGAATTAAATTTACTTTTGACAATTCCAAAATCAATAAGCTTGACGGCACCTGAGTAAGTTATCATGATATTTTCCGGCGAAACATCCCGATGAATAATCTTGGCCGGTTGACCTGTTAATTTATTGACAAAATTATGTGCATAATAGAGGGACTGACAGATCATTGAAATAATATAGACCGAAATTTCAAGTGGAAGTACCAAATTTCTGTTTTGCAATTTTTTCAAAAAATCGCTTAGATTTTTACCCTCTACATATTCTATGATCAAATAGAGTTGTCCGTCGGTTCTTCCATAATCAAGTACCTGGGTAATACCTGGGTGATTGAAATCAATGGTAACTTTAATTTCATCCAGAAACATATTTTCATACATCTCATTGCCAAAGTATTCCTGTTTAATCCGCTTGATAATGACCACCTTATTAGCATCATTACCAAGCATCAAGGCCAGATTAATTTTACCCATGCCACCTTGATTAAGGTCATCTAAAATTAGATAACGTCCTATGCGAGATATATTTTGATCATCAATTTCTTTCATTCAAAAATAATTTGGTTTATGATTTATACAAATTATAACTGCTTCAAGCATTTTTATCATCTAGATAAAAAAGTTTGTTTAGCACACAGATACATGAGAGATCTGGTCAAATATATTCTTATATTTCCTGCATAAATAAAAAGGGAACCCATTGGGGCTCCCTTTCTTTTTACTAATTATTAAAAAAAATATTAGTTAATACCTTGATCCAACATAGCGTTTGCGACTCTTCTAAAGCCCGCAACGTTAGCACCAAACACGTAATCGTTTGGTCTGTTAAATTCTTTAGAAGCTTCATAACATTGAGTATGAATATTCTTCATAACATTTTTGAGTGCTTCATCA
>Ga0156359_117_pt1 | contig 9802 bp, 8 predicted proteins | sample RifOxyA1_FD_108004 | JGI IMG/M metagenome (GOLD analysis project Ga0156359, IMG submission 108004) | Bdellovibrionales bacterium RIFOXYA1_FULL_36_14 | reverse complement strand
CTCGATGAAAAAAAGCCAGCATCAACATTGATAGCATCGCCATTTTTTTAAAATTAAAAAGCATTTCCCGAGGGATCTCCCAACTTTGCAAAAGGGCATTCAATGACATAATATCTGGCGGTCCAAAAATTGTTTGAGTGTTAAGGCGCATATTAATATTTTCTAAATAATAACCAATATAATTTCGCCACAAAAACGGCACCGTCGCCAAAACAACCAACAATGTACAAATGCCAACTATTTTAAAATGCCGCCGAATAAATAATAGCGGCAACCACAAAAGGGCCGTAGGCTTGATAAGCAAAGAAAGAGCATACGTAATACTGAATTTAAATATCTTCCCTCTAAACCACGCTAGTAAAGCAAACAATAGACATAAATTCAGCAACTCTTGAAATTGTCCAATTCTAATTTCAAGCCCTAGAGCACTATGGGCAGCGAAAAAAAACAACGCCCATTGCCCGTAAGGGTGATCACGATAATTTCTCCACAAATAAATCCCTCCCAGTAACCAAAGGATAGCCTTGAAAATCACCCACCACTCAAAAGCCACTTCAGGGGTAAGAAAATGTAGCGGAACTCCTAAGGCCATCACCAATATTGGATGGTAGACATTCTTATTACTTCGTATGATCCGGTCTCCCCACCAATCATCAATTTCGGGGGAAAAAGTTTGCGTGCGAAAAAATGAAGCAGCTGCCTTGGGGATCTGGTAAAAATCCAAACCTTTATAGTTGTTATGGTAGTAACCAACTGGATAAATCCAGCTGTCCGTTTGGAAAATATAGGAAACATAAAAAGACAAATGGATTACCAAAGCCAAAATAATTAATCCATTTTTTTTAAAATTTTGGATAAGCATATAAACTGGTCTTCCTTAATGGGGTTGATGCATAAAATTACCCTTTAATATCAATTAAATACACTAAGATTTAAAAACAGTTTATTTCTTAGAATAAAAATATTAAGCATTTTCATACCTTATGCAAAAACCGTCCCCATTAGTATAGACCAGTTAAAAAAGTATTTGCAGATCATTTATAAGTTGATATACCACACAAAATGCATCAATTTCTATAGGAGCGCGCCAATGAAACTTACGCTAATTCTGAGTCTTTTAGCCCTATCATTATATACCGCGGCAAACGACGAACTTTCGAACACTGTGACTATCGATCAATCTACCAACACAGAAAACACCGACCAAGCTTCTGATACAGTGGCAAACTACCAACCTATCAATACAGCGGTCAGCACACCATCTACAAAAACCATTGCCAACGAACAGCCTCTGAGCATTGGTGATGAAGGCGACGACCAATCACTAAAATATGAACCCATTTCCATTGATGGCAAATATACCAAAAAAAGCAGCCCTGCTGAACGCATGAAAAATCTACGGGCCAAACTTGAAAAACGAAACGAACTACTGGTTAAAAGAAAAATCGAATCTTTAAGACTACGACAAGAAATGAAAATGACGAAAAGGCTGCAAAAGATCTTTAATCAACAAATGCAAGCCCTGGAAAGCATAAATTAATTATATTTAATATTGGCTATCTTTTCTACATATACCTCTCAAATTGTATGATGTTTATGCATAATCAATAACTTAATCTATTGATATTACGATAATTAACTCCGATGACACACGGCACATTTTTTGCACAAATCAATCTTAGACATACGTTTATATTTATTTGACCACAAGAGGAGGCCCTATGTTTAAGTTTAAGCACTATTTACTAACTATCGCATTATTAAGTGCTGTCCCAGCGTACACTTCTGCCAATGAAAATGATGAATTGGACGCGCAAGAAATGTTAGCACATGAAAAAGCAGCTTTTGAAAAATATGATCAAGATCAAGCAGCCGAACATGAAGCAAACTTAGATGGTAGAGAGTTACGTATTAAAGCTGAAAAAGAACAACAAAAGATGCTAGATGACAAATCGCGACAGGCACAACAGGCACGAGATCAAAGAACAAGGGAAATTATCGCGGAGCTTAGGGCCGAAAAAGAAGCAAAAGATCAAAAAATTAAAAATTCTCAACTTAAAGTTTCCAAACAAGACAACTTTAAGAAAGATGAAGCAAAATACATGGAAAAACTCGAAAAGGAAAAACAATACAAAGATTCATTGGCCTTTGGTGATGTCGATTATCAGTTAGAAAAAAGTAAATTATCTAAAGAAGCAATTCAGAAATTAGCTGATTTACACGTAAGAAAGGAAAACATTGAAGAACAAATTATTAAAATAGCTAAAATGAATTATAAAAAAGGAAATATGGGTGGAAGGGAACTTCTTCGTGAGGCTCAAAAAGAAGCAAAAGAACAAAAAATTAGAGAGTCTGGACTTGGAGTTTCACAACAAGGCAACTTTAAGAAGGATGAAGCAAAATACATGGAAAAACTCCAAAAAGAAGAACAACAATACCAAGCTTCTTTGGCCTTTGGTGATGTTGACTATCAGTTAGAGAAAAATAAATTTTCCAGTGAAGCTATTAAAAAGTTAGCTGATTTGCATGTAAAAAAAGAAATCATTGAAGAACAAATTATTAAAATAGCTAAAATGAAATATAATAAAGGCAATATGGATGGAAAAGAACTTCTTCATGAAGCCGAAAAAATGTTTAAAGATGAAGAAGAAAAAAAATTAAAATATGCAAAAGAAAATCGCGATGGAAAAGAACTGCGTGCTGAGGCAGAAAAAGCTTACAAGATTGAAGAAGAAAAAGCATTCTTAAGTGAAGTAGATGATCTAATGGAAGTTCAAGCCGATGAGGTAACTCAAGTTGCTGAAGAAGACTGTGTAAACTGTAAAGAAGATAAAACTGATAGAAGAATCAGCGCGCTTGAAGGAAGCATAAAAGGTTTAACTAAAAAAATTAATAGCTTCTTTTCAAAAGATAAAAAAGAAAAGAAAGAACAAGGATCCGAAAGTTATTTAGCAGGAATTGAGAAATTTATGGCACCCATGCTTGAGAAGATCATGACTCCTATTTCCCAGGGCCTAGCCGCCATGATAGAAACTCAAAAACAAATGGCTGCAAGTATTACCGCTTTAGCCACCAAAATGGAAAACGGTAGTCAGATGAACAATTCCATCCTACAAGGAATTATGATCGGCTCAATGATTAGTGGTAATTACAATCCACAAGGAGCAACCTTCAATCCTTTCAATCCCTTTTCAGCACACTACAGTTCCGAAGAAATGCTGATGAATAAATATATCGGTGGTAACAACTTTTATAGAGCAAATCGACCAGCGGTTGGCTTCAATTTTGGAACCGTCAACCAAAGTGGCATAATTCCCCAATCCTAAACGCTTTATTCTAAGTCTTATACATAAAATAAAGCATAAAACAGAAAAGACTCCTTCGGGAGTCTTTTTTATTAATAGTTGACTAAAAAGTGACGGCAAATTTTTCCTAAACATTTTTACTACTGTGACGAGGAGAGGGGTAGGAAATATTTGCAGCATGAAGCTAGCAAATAAAACAGGGAACACCTGGTAAACTTTAGAGGTTTAAAATGAGTATGGAATTAGTCCCATCCAAAGTCGAAGACAAAACCATCATAAAAAAATGTCATATCTGTGGGGAAATTATCGAATCATTTAATGAAGTGGAAAGATGCCCCAGTTGTAAAAAACCATTCTTGCCATGCCAATACTTTGGTAAGGTGCACGCAAAAAATACCAGCGAATTTAAACAGTTGTTTTCACATGTATCAGAACTTCATGAGGATGAACTTATTAAGGGCCTCTATACGATTTGGTAGAATTTCAAATTTTTTCAATATTTTGTTCCATAAATCTTGATTGAACGCTATAGTCATTTACTCAAGTATTTTATGGATCAAATAAACATAAGCAACATTCACCCCATCATCTTACAAATTCTCAGTAAAAGAGGGTTGGGACAATCCGAAATTAACGAGTTCTTCTCTTGGAATTTAAATGACCTTCCAGATTTAACTAAGCTTTTAGACCTCAAAAATGCTGGAGAACTCATTTTAAAATGCATAAGCGAAAATAGAAAGATTGCGGTGTTTGGTGACTACGATGTGGATGGAACCACCTCATGTGCTTTGCTTTATCATTTTTTCAAACTTATCGGAGTTGAAATAAAAGTTTTTCAGCCCGACCGGTTTATAGAAGGTTATGGGCTTAATGTTTCCTCTATTGATCAAGCGATCTTTCACCATATTAATCTACTCATTACGGTTGATTGTGGGATTACCAATCATGAAGCAGCTCTATATGCCAAAGAAAAAGGAGTGGACTTAATCATTACCGATCACCATAAGGATGATCCTGATAAGGAACTACCTTGCGCACTGGTCGTCAATCCCAACCGCAGAGATGAACCCGCTGATTCCCCGCTTAAATGCCTGGCCGGAGTGGGTGTGGCTTTTGCGCTCGCTTTGCAGGTCAAAAGATTGCTAGAAGAAAAAGGTACTCCCTGTCCTTCTATCTATAGTCTTTTGGAGTTGGTGGCCATTGGTACCATCAGTGATTTGGCGCCACTTCGAAATACTAATCTTCTGCTGGTTCGCCATGGTCTCAAACAAATCACCAAAAGTAGTTTTTTAGGTTTAAAAAAATTTCTTGATCGGGAACATTTTCACATGCCTTTTTTGCCCAGCGAACATGTCGCTTTCAATATTGGACCGCTGATCAATTCCAAAGGCAGACTCGATCATCCCCAAAAAGCCTTTGAACTGCTTACCACCAATGATTCAGATATTGTTTTTTTAAACTATAATCATTTGGAAAACTGCAATAATGAAAGGAAACGTCTGCAAAGCGATATTTTTGAAGAGGCCAAAGAGCTCATTAAGAAAAAAATCAGTAATACTGAGAATCTTATCAGCGTCTGCTACGCTCCTCATTGGCATGAGGGAGTCATTGGAATCGTGGCTTCCAAACTAGTGGAAGAATTTTCATTACCGGCCATCGTTTTTACAAATGCAAGCGAACCAGGTCTGGTTAAAGCATCCGCTCGAACTGCCGGTGCGCTCAACCTTTATGAATGTTTAAAACAATGCTCTGATTTATTTATTAAATTTGGAGGACATGCCTGTGCAGCTGGTTTGACCATGGATAAAAATAATCTTCCTCTGTTTGAACAAAGAATCAAATCCATTATATCCAAAATCCCTTTTATAGAAAGAGTACATGCTCTTGAACATGATCTTGATATAAAACTCAAAGACATTTCGCCAGAGTTACTGAAACAACTTGAATATCTTGAGCCTTTTGGCAATGCTAATCCCAAACCACTCTTTCGCTCAACCGACGTAAAAATACTCTCCTTTGAAATCTTAAGAGAAAAACATGTGCGTTTTGAACTGGGATGTTTTAGCGATCCTTCCGTCAAACTCAGAGGAATCAGTTTTAACTATATTGGTTCATGGAACAATCCCCATCCTGAACAACTCTTTCTCGAACAACAAAAAAACCAAACCCCCTTATGGGCCTTTTATAATTTGGGTATAAATAGATGGAACGGGAATCAATATATCCAACTCCAGATCAAAAAAATAAACTTAGGTTTTTAACCAACTTGCGTCTCGTAAAGATCCTTCATAGTTTTCTCTTTAAAGGACTTATCCAAACCTTCTTGATAATTCAACCAGAACCATGCGGAAGCCTTATTATCAGGTAGTTTAGCTAAATCTTCGACGTCTTTTCGCTCTTCAATTATGGATATAAAATTGACTAATTTTAAGTTTTCCGGAAAAAAATTAAGTACTACTAATTCCACTTCATCGTCATAAAGAATTCTAACTAGCTTGACCTTCTTTAAATGCAGCAATATATTTTTTGCCCGTTTTGGAGTGATCATACAATGTTCACAAATTTCCTGGACGGTAAGCCCCACGCTACTGTAATCGTTAACACCTTTTGTATTGTAAACTCTTTTAATAAGTTCCAACAAACAAATGAGTGCGATTTCCCTGGTGGAACGGCCTTCACTTATTAACAACAAATTTCTATTTTTTTGATTAAATACTTTCCTAAACTGAATGTAATAACCAATAATTCCGCTCAAGGCATAAATGGCACCGTTAACACAAAACCAAATACCAAAAAGGACAAACCCTATTACTAAAGATTTAGTAGCCGCAAACTCCATGTTATTTTTCAAAAAAATAATAAAAATATACTTAAATATTTCGAACGTAATACCAGCGACCAGTCCAGCTTTTATTGATGATTCCCAGTCAAAAATCTGTTTACTGAGTATCTTATAGGTAATGACATAAGAAAAAATTGAAAGTAATAAAATACCAATAGCAATCAAGTACTCTAGCGCAAAAAAGCCACCAAAATCCATGGGAACTAACGAACTAAAAATTGAATAGGCCCATGAACCATAATAAGGAATCGGCACTAAGGCCAGCAGCGTCCAATAAAGCGCCGCCCTCTTTACAAAACTTCTCTCCTGGAGAAATCCCAGTAGTTTATCCAGATAATTTTCCATAAGATATAAAACATACCCGATCATCAACAAGGCTACCGGTATAAAAAATAACAACAATCCGAAAGTATTGGGCTCTCCAAAACTTTTATCAATTTTTTGCAACATCAAATAGCTCTGGGGAAACAGATCCACTAAATATGGGGTAACTCCACCTCCATATTGGACCAAAGATAAGATCACCAGTACTACCACCACAAATAACCCCATAAAGGCCATCCCAAATAGTAAGGAAGTACGAATCCATTTTTTTACGTCGACAATCTTGGATGCTTGAATCAATTGATAATAAAAATCTTTTAATATTTTCTTCATTAGTATTTTCAGTTAAAACCTCAAAAATTTCTTTTCATCTATCATAATATAATGCTGCTTTGTTTTAACAAAGAGGCGAGATTTACCGGGAAAGTGACTACTCACCACCTTGATAATCTTTACTCTTCAGCGAAAAATAGGTCACCCAGAATAAAAAGGCATAAGACAATACCAGATGCCCTCCTTCTAAAAAACTAAAAGTAAAAGTATTTTTATCCATTAATAAATTTTTGGATAATCCACTTATGGTATCAATCCTGGGAAGAATCCAATGTACAATCAAGCCTAATGTAGAAAAAATCCCCAGTTCATTCCAAGCAAATCCTTTGGCAAAATGTGCGTTGGATACATTCATAACCATAAATATAATAATGCTTGATACAAATGCTATGACTTTAGTAAAATGAATAGAAAGCAACGCTGCCAAAGTAATACAAATCAGGATTTTCAAGCTGAAAACGCCAAACGACAAGAATATTTTATAACTAAATGCCAGTTGATCACCGGATAAAGCAAATACCAGTAAAGCTAACAACAGCGTCACGATATAATAAAAATTTACTATTAACCAAGTACCAACCAGACGACATGCCAAATATAGCGGTGGCTTTACCGGGAACGCCACTATCTGTTGAGATACTCCATAATCCATATCACTTTTAATGGTACTGACCCCCAATATAAATCCCAGCATACTTCCCCAAGCCGAAATGATTTCATACAAAAAGGACATTTTAGTATTGCTCCACTGAAATCCTTCATTCATGGCTGGATTACTGACAAAAAAAACGGAGATTTGATTGATCAATAAAATTAAAAAGATAGATAGTACAAATAAGAAAACTAAAGTTTTATTACGAATTTCTTTTTGAAAGGTATTAATTAACAGTGCCTTCATGATTACTTTATTCACGCTTGTGCCCCTTTGATAATAGAATAAAAAGCATCCTCTAAGCTTCTACCATTTATGAAAGCATCCACATTCCCGCTATACAAAATCTGGCCTTTGTTGATAATGGCAATTTCATTGGCAATTTTTTCCACTTCCCCTAAGATATGAGAGTTAATAAATACCGTTTTATTTTGGGATGCCAAATCTTGGAAAATATTCTTAATAATTTTAATACCAATCGGATCCAGCCCATAAAAAGGCTCATCAAAAATATAAAAGTCAGCTTGGGCCAAGATGATTGAAGCAATTCCCACTCTTTGTAATTCACCCTTGGAGATTTGAGTAATTCTTCTATTTTTTAAAACCTTTATTTCTACCTTATCTAAAGCCTTATCAATTTGTTGCTCCAAATCCTGGAGAGCTACTCCATACATCTTTCCATAAAACTTTAAAACACCTTCCACGGTAAAATAGGGGAAAAAATTAAATTTCTCTGGAAAATAAGCTAGGCTTTGATGTGACTCGTAAGAATTGCTTTTTTTTCCAAATATCTCTATGTCACCTTCTTTAAATCGGGTAATGCCTAAAATAGATTTTAAAAGAGTTGTTTTTCCGGCACCGTTTGGGCCAAGCAGGGCAAAAACCACCCCCTGGGGAACGGATAAATTTACATTATCCAATACCAAACGGTTTCCATAATACTTTTTCAGATTTTTAATATTAAGTGCATTCATTTTAAAACTCGAAGTTGGCCAGGGTTTTTATTATTCTTCGATACTGGCTTTTGGGAAAATCTATATTTAATTCAGTCATGATTTCTTCATTAGTAATATCACCATAATACTCCAATAAATAATTAGCATAAGCTTCAGCAATAAGAAAAACTACGGTCAGCGGCTCTAGGTTATTGCTGAATGTTTTAGCAAATCCCCTACCGCTCATGGTTCCATGATGTCTTAAGATAATAGTGTCCGCCCCAATAGGTAGTCGCGGATAATCTCTGACTAACTCCGCCGCTTTCCTGGCATGATAAACAATTGTTTGCTCATCAAACTGATTTAAATTAGCCGCAATGACCCCTTCATTATTTTTAATCATAGCGTACTTATCACACTGTAAAGTTATATCATGAAAATAAGCCACGAATGCCAGTTTCTCCTGTTGTTCTGTTGATCCCCATTCCATGTTGGCAACAATATGAAAAGCCACATAAGTGGTCAGCTGGGTTCTTCTGAATCTAAAACTGGTGGGGTTATCTAAAAGCAGCTTCATTAAATCACCCAGTTTGGGAAAGGTATGAACAATTTCTTCCATTTTTTTCATACTGGCCTTGGCCAATTTCACAGTCTCTTCCGACATCCCCCTAGTAAGCAAAAGACCTGAAACGATATCATTGCAATCTTCCAGCAAAGCTAGCTTCTCGGAATCATCCGCCAATTCGCTTTGTAATTTATTAATTATCCGATCAGTCACTTCATTTACAAAATATAATCTATCGTTATGTTTTACATAAAAATAACTAACACCTTTCTCATAATATTTTTTTATATCACCTTTGATATACATATCACCTTTTCGAAATCGCATTACATAATGATCTGGATTATTTTCTTTTTTTATCCTGATATAGGTATGGACAAAAATCTCATCAATGAAATAATAATATTTTATGGGGATAGGGAAAAATTCAGGGGTAAATTCATCTTCTACTTCTGGAGTAATTTTTAATATTTCAGCAATTTCACTGATAATTTCTTCTACTGGTCGATCAGGAACCATCCTGCGAATAACTTTTTCGCCAATATTATCTTTTTCCATGGATACCAGCGGAACTTCCATTTGATAAGTTTGCAAATGTTTATAAATCTCCACTGCGGTATGTTTTTCATTTACCATATTAGCGACGATGATTAAATCAACCACCTCCGCTCCGCCCTTTAAATACTCTACAACGTCTTCTATCTTTGCTTTAAACACCACCTCAATCTTTAAAATGACATCCAGATTCAAAGATATGGCGTTATTAAACTGACTATTTTTCCCGACGAATAGAACTTTCTTCATTGATCCCCTATAATAACATAACCAAGCTTAAGGCCATAACTC
>Ga0156359_135_pt1 | contig 10041 bp, 8 predicted proteins | sample RifOxyA1_FD_108004 | JGI IMG/M metagenome (GOLD analysis project Ga0156359, IMG submission 108004) | Bdellovibrionales bacterium RIFOXYA1_FULL_36_14 | reverse complement strand
TCACTCAATTTTACAGTCCCAACTCTTCGAAATTCAGCAAAATCTTATGGACGACATGCAAAAGAACAAGGGAGAAAATTCTAAACTAGATAATTGGACGTTCGCACCTCCTTCCACTTCTTTAAAATGTTGGTCAAGAAATGATAAAGAAAAAAATAAAACTTATGAATACAAACAACAGACTTGCAATTTATTGGCCAATGCCTATATAAGCGATAAACTATCCAGCGGCTCCTATAATCTAAATTTCATCTCTATCAACAACTTAAAACGCACCAAAATTCAATTTTATAATGTGCTGGAAACTTCCTATAACTCTACGACTTATGATTTCCGGGAAGAATCTTCTTTTATCACCAACAAAGAAGTTATTTCTAGGTATTCATGTGACAATCAAATCATTGTCAACCAGGCGATGATTCCTTTTAAAATAAATTTTTGTATAAATACCTATATTAAATATACTGGACTTTACAATATCATGGTCAAAGGCATTAGCCTTTTAAAAGGTGATGAGGCATTCTTTTTTGCCTTTAGCATGCAAGGTTTCTCCAAGGACAATATAGAAAAATTTATTCGTTACCAACTTGATCATATGAACTTCGAGGGTAAGCGATGATTACCCTCAAAATAAAAGCTGAAAATTCTTTAATTCCCACGGTCGTATCCATCCATACCTTCCCTTGCCGCATAGGCCGTTCTTTGAAAAATAATATTATTTTAGAAGATCCAAGTATTTCCAAAGAACATGCCATCCTTAATTTTGACAACCAAGGCCCTTACCTTATGGATCTAGGTAGTACCAATGGAATTTTTGACCAGGATAATGCCAAACAAGAAAAAATTTACATATCCCACGCTACCTGCTTTAGGATAGGTGACCTTCGCTGTGAAGCGTTTCTGGATCTCAATGATGAATCACTTGAAAAAACCAGATTTATTCATCTGCCCGCCTATAACCTTTCCAAACAACATTTTCGTTTCAATAAGAATTTTATAATTTTCTTTAGCCTCTTTTTTTTATTATCATTAACGTCGAAATACATTTCTGCTCCGATTGATAAAAAAACCTTTGGCCTATTACTACTGGAAGTAGTGCTTGGGATTGGTGTGCTTTATGCTCTGGCCGGTCTCATCTCTCTAGTTTCTAAAGTACATGTCAAACAATATCGCTATAATACTTATCTTATCTTTTTTTTAAAATGGGCAGTCTATTTTAGTGTACTTAAACTCTATCCCTTTTTCTCCTTCTCATTGATTACTAATGAATTGTTTTGGAAATATTTCAACATCACACTAAACTTTGGTTTTATTTTTCTCATTCTTTACCAATTTTTTATTCTCTTTTTAACTAAGATAAACCAGCGCAAGGCGCTGGTATATGCCTTCCTATTCACCTTAGGACTGGCTTCTCCATTTGCTATAAAAAAATACTTTATTCAAAGTGATGATGACTTATTCCAACTAAATGGCATTTTAGCCTACCCCCTCCAAAGCTTCACCTCTAAGGAATATCCTTCACAGCTCCTTTACGACAAACTCAACGAATCCATCAAAGAGCTAGCGGAACTCAAAAAAGAGCAAATTGAAGAAATCAAACGAGCTCAATAAACGATTGAAATTAAATGTTTATCAATTATTTCTTAAAACAATACAAAAGTAGTCATTAAATTTTTTGAATTTTTGACGAGAAGATATTGGAAGTTGAAGTGGAAATAATATGAGTAATGGTAAAAATAATAATTGCCCAAAGCGCCTGCTACGGCCCCTTAGTTTTTTAAGAGAGGGTCATCACCAAAATTCGTCAGGTATTTATAACATCGATTATGATTACAATCAGGAAATTCTTATTAACAAAAACATCAATATTGTTTTTCAACCAATTGTAGATCTATCCTCCCATAATTTTCACGCCTTTGAAGCATTATCCAGGCCTTCGGTAGATGCCCCACTGGCAAATAAATCACCGTTTGCTATTTTAAGTGAACAGCATCATCAAAAGTTGGATCTTATTTGTTTAGAACATATTTTTAAATCTATTGAACAATTTTCACACTTTGATGAGCTCAATCATCAAAAAACATATTTTTTCGTCAATTGCATGTTATCAAATGCACATTATCTTAAAAAAATGCAAATTTCCCAATCGCTTAAAGAAAAAACCACCATTGAATTTGATTTAAACCATACCTTTTTTGATATCAATCAATTTCTAAAAAATATTCACGACTTAAAAAAAGATCACTTTAAAATTGCGTTAGATGATATTGGAGAAACCCAAATTGATTTGCAAATTCTCAATCTGATAAAACCCGACTTTGTAAAAATAGATATCGCGGTGGTGCTGGGGATTTCCCAAAGTGATGAAAAACTTACCAAGGCCAAGGTTATTATCGAGCGGGCAAATCATCTGGGCTCAAAAATTATTGCGGAAGGTGTAGAAAATAAAGAGGATCTTGAGATTATAACTTCTCTTGGAGTTAATCTCATTCAGGGATTTCTTTTTTCCAAACCAATGCAGTTTGTGCCAGAAAAAAGAAAAGAAATTGATAATATCATCAAAAAAGCTGCTTAGATTATTGACTATGCCATGCAATTATTAAATCGGCCAAAATCTATTGTCATACCAGATTTTTTCCCGAATTTCCTGGTCAATGTTAACCAGATCATCTAAATGCCCTTGTTCAAATTCCGCCAGCCATTTATAAAGCTTCATTTCTTCTTGGTCCGTGGCGGTTTGCGACCTTTTTAGGTATAGGTTGAGGGAGTTTTTTTCCAATTTAATGGCGGCAGCAATAGCCGCGGCTTCGTAACTGGCCGAGACAATCTCATCTTTCAAATCGCTAGTAAATGCATCTATTGGTTCATGGGATTTTTCAAATTTAGTAAAATCCTCTTTAGCAAATTTATTATTCTCATTTAGTGATTTAAACTGCCTAGCTAAAATTTCCTCATGTAAAAGTTCTTCATTGGCCATGTGATTAAATAAATTTTTTACGGCCTTGCCGGAAGTTTGGTCAGCCACTTGCTTATAGAACTCATATCCTTTACGCTCAAATGAAATAGCTTGTTTTAAAACGTCTAAACAATTTTGCATATTCCCTCCCGATTCTGCCCTTGATCCACTTATCAGTGATTCACATGACCAGACAATTACATAAAAATGTCGCCTTAATTCGATCAACGCATATGGTAAGTACTAATCTAAAACACTATCCAATAAAAGGGTCGGATCTCCCTGTAAGTGCATCCATAAAAAGGTGTCTTTGATTTCCGCTAAATCAGAATAATGGTTCAACAAATGAAATTTTCCTTTTAAAATTGCCTCTCCCAAAGTTTGGGAAGTGAGTGAGTTTTGGGATATTCCTTGGGCCATAATGGCCGGTCCTTGCCAGGAGATACTAACCGATCCCCCAAAATATGAAGCCACCCCCACTGACTCACCTAATTGATTGTGAGTATTTAAAAAGCGCTCACCAAATTTGTTTATTGCAAAACGTCCATTACTGCAGGAAATATCAATCAAAACTGGTTTAATTGGATGATGTGGAATTTTTCGCATATCCAAAGTTGTAAAACTTTTATTATCAAACAAAGAAGTCCAAGCGTTGCCCGTGCCATGACCTAGATAATATATCCACCTTAAGTCACTTGAAAATGCTTTGATAACATTGAAAGCAGTGGTTTCACTATCTTCTTGATACATTTTGTTGATCTGGTAATGATCACTCAATGGTTGTAAAAGTGTTTCCATCAGCTCTTTGTCTGAAGGGTTTTCGCCCTCATCTGAGGCCAAGGCCAACAGATCCTTATGCAAATTATTTTCAGCTTCATAGGCCATAAACTTTGCCAGCTGCCCTTCAATGTCTTGTTCATTTTTTATAGTCATTCTAGAATAAATAACATCCGCCCAGGCATCCTGATTTTCTCCAAAAGTAAAATAATTATGATCGCTGGGAGTTTGATCGCTGGAAGACGTTTTAACGTATTCGGTAGGAAACATATTTTCATGCCCCACTAACATAGCATAACTAAAACGAGTTAGTGGATTAAGATATCTTTTTTTAAGGGATGCTTTAATTTCATCAAATTTATTCCCAAGCGTTTCTTTTGCAACCAGATCAACTTCAAACCCCTGACTTCTTTTATAATCAGCATAGGTGCTAAACTGATCTAAATATTGCCTTGGTGAAACGATAAGATACCTGTTATTTATCGTCTTATACAAGGTGGTTGGGTCAGATGAAAGCTTTCTGTGATATTTATCCGAAATAATAAATTTTATGTCAGGATAAAATAAAAGTCGCTTTTCTCTAATGCTATATCTGACGGGATAAACTATTACCCGACTAATTGGCATATTTCTAAAATCACCGAGGGTTTCTATCGTATAAAAGGGAGTCAATTTTTTTTGATGAAATTCTGCATCAGGTTCCAACGAATAAATGTGATTACCGCAACGATATTTTTTAATAGTCTCAAATTCAAGCTGACTGTCCTCATAAACATATTCATCCCCCAACTCATACTCTACTTTGATATCTTCCAACTTGCTAAAAACCGTAATTACCTGGTAAGGAAGCCTAGCTCTTTTGAGTGTGTTAGTCAGGTTGATATCTTTAGCAAAACTTACTACATCATCTGAATTTGTGCTGATATCATTTATAGATAAAGCAAAATTGACTTCAATTTGAGTGCTAGAAAAAGACACCCTTACCTGACGATTTTGATCAGGTCTATCTTCACTAGAAAATGCATAAACACATATAAATAATAACCAAACAATTAACCAAACTTTAGGCATGCCAATTTTTCGACAAACCAATACATCAGATTAATTTATTATTTATTTAATTTATTACAGGAAAATATTTATCTATTTATTTTCTATCGGTGCTGTGATTGGGTTAATTTGACATTTTCCGTCCGCATCTATGAAAACCTCAACGTTATCCAGTATCAGTTTTTGATTATTGGCCTTTAAAAAAGCCGTTAAATTAAAATATTTTCCTGAATGGTTAATGACTTTTACCTGTCCTTGCAATGTCAGGTGAGCAAAGTTGACTTTACCTTCCACTTCCAGCTGTTCAAGCTGCATAATGGAGACGTATGCAAAATCACTCAAGGTATTATAAACATCCTGGTAATAATCATCCTTTAAATCAACCATTGGAATATCTTCACTTTGATTGATCAACTTGAAATTTTCTTTATCAAGATAAAATCGATCAGAATAAAACTGCATCATAAAATCAAAACTATTTTTAATGGGTGAAAAAAAACGATCGCGATACTCGGTCTCCACATTTAAAAAGTGCACCAGAGGCTTTTGATATTTTTTTCTATAAAACTTATCCAGATTCAAAATGACCGATCCCAAGGCCCCTTCAATTTGAAAATACTTTCGCACTACTCCGTCTGGATCAACTTGTTTTTTTCCATTCACAATAAGATCCGGAGTAATTTCTCTAAAAAATTCCTTGATGCCAATTTCAAAAACTATAGTTTCAATGATGGGTATAAGCACATTGTAGTTGATCAGCACCATATTCGTGTTAAAAAAAGCATCTTTATCGTTTTCTCGAAGTCCCAATTCGTAAAATAATTCCAACTGATTACTTTGCTCTGCCTGTGCTTTCTCTATAATAGTTGCAAAATATTTATCGTCTTCCTTTAGGATCGAAATCTGCCCGCCTTTTAAATCATTTTTAGTTTTAGTGGTGGTCACCATCGCAATCGGTATATTTTCTTTTGACATCCAAGCAACCATTACTTCGTCCGGCGAACTGCCAAGGTCTTCACCATTTCCAATCGAAGAAATGAGTATTTTTTTGGTAATATCTGGGCGATGTTTGGGAACGATCGCGGCTTTTAAGGCCTCAATGCCAAATAGGCCATGCCCGGCCGGGGCCATACGATTAAAACTAAAACAACCATCTTCATCTATAGTAGGAATCATGTGTTGAAAGATTTTCTCGACGACCCCTAATCCTTCGGTGTTATGGATTATATCCAGATATTTTCGTCCCCCGTGCAACGCTGATTTTTTATTCCATATCTCATCAAGAGACCGCTCAGTCTCTTTACTAACGATATCTTGCAAAATTACTCCCGCAAACATTTTGCTTTCAGCAAGCTTAATCGCTTGTAAAAGTTGTAATTCGACAATACTTACCATCACATCGGGTTTTATTTCCACGTAAAGATCAGTGCCCTTGGCCCCAATCACCACTTGACCAAATTCCTTTTTAAACAAGTTAGATAAATACCTTCTTCTTTCAATGGAAGTGCCAGTACCAGCTTGCATTTTCTTTATCCACAATACCACGTCTTCACATTTTTTCCCTTCGTACTTCGCCAAAATTTCTTTGTAAGAAGTATGCGGAAGGTATTTAAGCATACTCTCATCTAAAATAGCGGTAGGCCAAGCAATGGAAGCATTGGCCGTAATCGATGAGGGTAATTCATCTTGGTAAATAAAAATCTGTTTTTTGTCTTGCCCAGCATTTTTATATTTAAAGGCCAGAGCTAAAAAATAATCTGTATTTAAATCGTCATATCCCAGATTATTTTTCAGATCCTGAAATAATCTTATCTTCTCTTGTTCATCTTCTTCCAAAAAATATTTATTAATCAAATCATCCAGTTTCATTGAAACATCCTTACGAACATGATAGTGATACTTTTACCTTGATAGATAAAATGATATATGAAAAATACGCTTATTAAAACCCTAAAAAACACACTTTCGAAAGCCTCACTACCTGGCCATTTATCACACGACTCTATGAGACCAAAAATTATTTCCGGAATCAGACAAAAGTTTGCAAATGATTTCAGCAAATTCAACCAAGCATCGGTACTGATTGCCCTTTATCCTGAGCAGAACACTCTGTTTTTTCCACTTATTGAAAGAGTGGTGGATGGTGGCATTCACTCTGGACAAATCGCTTTGCCAGGGGGAAAAATGAATCCTGGTGAAAATGAAATCGAGTGTGCTTTAAGAGAGGCCCACGAAGAGCTTGATATCGATTGCACCAGCATAGAAATACTGGGCCAATTAAGTCCAACCCCTATTACGCCCAGTCAATTTATGGTTTCCCCCATCATCGGTTATGTAGATGATAAACCTCATTTTCATCCCTGCCAGCAAGAAGTAAAAAATTTTTTTAATGTTTCACTCAAAGAACTAACTGATACAAAAAATATCAAAGCCCTTACCCAAATGCCTTATCTAGGGGCCATTTATGAAATCCCCTACTTTGACTTTCAGGGTAAAGTCGTTTGGGGTGCCACGGCCATGATTTTATATGAATTTTTATCCATCATCAAAAATGATATTATAAAGCTAGATGTTTAAAGTATTCCGCAGTTTTTCTCATCCCTTCACTAAAGCTGATTTGCGGCTCATATGGTGCCAGACTTTTTAATTTTCTGATATCTGGCTTTCTTTTTTTGGGGTCATCTTTAGGTAGATTATTATTGCAAACTACCTTAGATTTGCTATGAAGAACTTCAATAATTTTTTGAGCACACTCATATATGGAATACTCATCTGGATTACCAATATTGACCGGAGTATGACAATTGGAACTCATCACAATATCCATGGCACAAACCAGGTCATCGACAAAACAAAAAGATCTGGTTTGACTGCCATCCCCATAAACAATCAGATCTTCCCCTCGGAGTGCTTGGTTAATAAAATTGGGAATAACCCTTCCATCGTTGGGTCGCATCCGCGGCCCATAAGTATTAAAAATTCTGACGATCCGGGTATTAACATTTCTGTGCACATGATAATTCATGGTGAGAGCTTCCGCATAGCGTTTGGATTCATCATAGCATGAGCGCGGTCCAATACTATTGACGTTACCAAAATACTCTTCGGTTTGCGGATGAATTTCCGGATCTCCGTAGACTTCAGAGGTTGAAGCCTCCAAGAATTTTGCCTTTTTTTCCATTGCTAAATCAAGCAAGCGCATGGTGCCTTCGGAATTAACTCTAAGAATCTCCATCGGGAGTACTTGAAAATCCACCGGTGAAGCAGGAGATGCCAAAGAAAAGATTTCGTCTATTTTTTGATGTTTAAAATTGGGAAGTGATTCATAAATATTACATTCGTAAAATTTAAAATTTTTATATTGATTCAGTATTTCAATATTAGAGCGACTGCCAGTAATAAAATTATCAAGTCCGATTACTTCATGCCCTTGTTTAAGATAAAATTCAGACAACGTCGATGGAATGAAACCCGCGGCACCGGCAACTAAAATAACTTTTTTATCCATAACTATCACTCCATCACACATTTAAATTAAAGGCCAATCATATACTGGTTTAAAAACTCTGAAAAGGCTTCCTTGGCCCTTTTTGCCATCATTTCTTTTTTTATGTTTTTGTATTTTGAGCGGTGAATCCTTTTTTGATGATTCATTTCAATTCTGGGTAATAGTCCAAAATTTATATTGGTAGGGCGAGGCACCTCTTGAGTCATAATATGATTGATAAGGGCACCTATCGCGCATTCATGCGGCCAAGGACTGATTTCTTGTTGATACAGGTCCCTTAAAATTTGATAAGCGACGTATAAACCCATCGCGGCACTTTCAGTATAGCCTTCGACACCCATAATCTGACCGGCAAAATAAATATGGGAATTTTTTTTAGTGGAAAGATCAACATTAAGTAATTTTTTAGCATTGATAAAGGTATTGCGATGAACTGAACCTAAATGAATAAATTCTGCCTTCTCCAACCCCGGTATCATTCTAAAAATTCTTTTTTGTTCTGGATAGGTAAGCCTGGTTTGAAATCCCACCAGATTATAAGCATCTCCCAATAAATTTTCACGCCTAAGTTGGACAGCTGCATAGGGAGTTTTTCCATCCTGGGTTTCCAGTCCCACCGGCTTCATGCATGAAAAACGAGGGGTTTCCTCCCCTCTTTCTGCCATCAAATCAATCGGAAGGCAGCTTTCAAAAAAAACATATTCTTCAAAATTTCTGGCCGGAACTTTTTGAGCATTTTTTAATTCTATGACAAATTTTTTGTATTCCTCTTCGTTCATGGGAGCATTCAAATAGTCCGCCGAGCTCCCTTCAGTTTGATCTTTATAACGATCCTTAAAATATAGTTTATCATAATTTAAACTATCGGCATCCACCACCGGGGCAATCGCATCATAAAAATATAAATCATCACTGGAAAAATTATTTTTAATCCAATCAGTTAAGGCCGGGGTGGTCAGTGGCCCAGAAGCAATAATCATGCGCTGACAACCATGTTTATTCAGCATTTCGTGGGGATCTAACACTTCCCCATAAATCAGTTCAATATTTTTATGGGCAGCCATTTTTTCAGTAATCGTAGTTGAAAAAACCTCTCGATCAACAGAGAGTGAATCCCCGGCAGGAACTTTAGTTTGACGGGCCACTTGTAAAATAAGCGATCCTAATTTTTCCATCTCAAATTTCAGCAATCCATGCCCGGTCGATTCATTCACTGATTTAAGAGAATTGGTACAGACTAGCTCGGCCAAAGTAGATAATTTTTGGGACGGATTGGGGTTATTTTTTTTCGATTCATACAACACCACCTCAACTCCATGTTCCGCCAACATAAATGCCGCTTCACATCCAGCAAGTCCGCCCCCTATTATCAGAACTTTTTCTTTTAACATATTGTTTCCTTAAGCCAACTGGCCTAAACTATATTTAATGCCTAAGGTTTTATAGGTGACATGACTCTTTGTCTATAAGGTCGCAAAGTAAAAAGGTGTACATGACTGAAGAAAATAAGTCTATTTTAGAAAATATCCTGGTTCAAAAAACCCAAAGCATCATCTCATTTTATCAACAGAATAACGCTAAAGCGGTTACCTTAAGTTTCGGAGACCAACTACACGATCTGGCCTTACTCTTACTTTGCCCAGTGCTTTCTCAACACAATATTCCGGCACATCTTATTTTTATGCCGGACAGCCACACTGACACGCTGGTCTATGACACGATTACTAAACTGTGTGATTTCTATAAAATA
>Ga0156359_114_pt2 | contig 10589 bp, 8 predicted proteins | sample RifOxyA1_FD_108004 | JGI IMG/M metagenome (GOLD analysis project Ga0156359, IMG submission 108004) | Bdellovibrionales bacterium RIFOXYA1_FULL_36_14 | reverse complement strand
TCCGCACCCACTACCGCATGTGATCCTTCGGCAGAAGCATCTAACACTTTACCGACATCATGTAACAATCCCGCTCTTCTGGCCTGTTTGACGTTAAGGCCAAGCTCAGAAGCCATGGCACCACAAATAAAGGATGTTTCCAGTGCGTGTTGATACTGGTTTTGAGTATAAGAAGTTCTAAAATTTAAAGCACCTATGAGTTTTAATACTTCGGGATGAATACCATGAATACCTACTTCCATTTGGGCTTTTTCACCAAGTTCTCTAAGCTCTTTATCCATTTCCGACTTGGCTTTTTCATGAAGTTCTTCAATTTTAGCAGGGTGAATTCTACCGTCAGCAATTAACTTTTTAATAGTCTTAATGGCGATTTCTTTTCTAACTACGTTAAAAGAAGAAACCACTACTATTTCCGGAGTATCATCAATAATCAAGTCCACTCCGCAAATCTGTTCAAATGCCCTGATATTTCTTCCCTCTCTTCCGATTAATCTACCTTTTACATCATCTGATGGAAGATCCACAGATCCAATGGTTTTTTCAGCTACATATTCCCCAGCATATCTTTCAATGGCAGTACTGATAATTTTTTTTGATTTTTTCTCAGCTTGATCGTTGGCTTCTTCTTCCAAGCGCTTCAATTCTTTAGCAAATCCAACCTTAGCTTCCTCTACCATATTTTTCATCAACTCATTCTTGGCATCCTCTTTACTCATCCCACTTACTTGGCTGAGTTTTTCAGATATCTCGATTTGTTTTCTTTTATACTTATGAATCTCTTCATCAATCAGATCCTTTCTTTTTTCAATGTCAGCATCCTTGGTCTTAATTTTTTCCAATTCTTTTTCTTGCAGTTCAATTTTAGCATCCAAGGTTGCCTCTTTTTTAGCCAGAACCTTTTCTTGATTGGAAATTTCCTGCTTCATGTTTTTAATTTCCAATTCAGCCTGCTGTTTTTCCTCTCTGATTATATCTTTGGCTTCTTTCCTAGCATTATATTTAATGTCGCTGGCATCATTTTTCGCCTTAGTTATAATCTCGTCCGCTTTTCCCTCTCTTTGTTTTAAATCTTTTAAAACAAAAATATGTCTAACCAGCACACCAATCCCGATTCCCAATAATATGCAAATTACTCCTACCAGAATAGCTAATGTATTCATCACATCTCCTTTCGATTTTTAATTAGTAAAGTGAAACAAAAAACAAACAACGTATAGAGTTCGAATTATATTGAAAAGCTATCAATGACTTTCTTTGCATCATTCACTTCTTGGTGCAACTTAATTATGTTTTCCCGGTACTCTCGTTCAATTAATAGTTTCTCTTGTGCCATCTTAAGCGCCAATAGGAGGGCAGCCTCGCCGATGCTTAAATGTTTTGCATTTTTCCTGATCTCCGTCACTTCATTTTGAACATAACCAACAACTTCGGTCGGAGATATTAAACTATTAGCTGTATCGGATCGAAAGTTAACCTTGTAACCCAATATCTCAAATTCTAATGCCTCATTATTTGCTTTTATCATTTCAACTCTAAGACTATTAAAATTGTGTTTATAAGTCAACAATGCCGCAGTAAGCCTAGATGCCTAAAAGAGCTTTTAAATACTCATCAACATTAAATATATCAAGATCATCAACGGTTTCACCAACCCCAATATAGACAATAGGGATTTTTAATTTTTTGGTAATCGAAACTGCTGATCCAGCTTTTGACGACCCATCGCATTTAGTGAAAATAAGGCCAGAGATATTGAGAATTTTATGAAATTCCTCCGCTTGCTTGATGGCATTTTGTCCAGTAATTGCGTCCAAAACCAGCAACGTTTGTTGGGGAGCATTTTGGTCAAGCTTACTTAAAACACGCTTATTTTTAGCAAGCTCATCCATAAGATTACCCTTGGTATGCAACCTTCCGGCTGTATCTAAAATACAGTAATCTGCTTTGGTTTTTAAAGCTTGATCTAGGGCCTCATAGGCAACACCACTGGGATTTGTGCCTTCTTTCGCTCTAATCATTTTGGCACCCGCTTTATCGCACCATATTTGTAGCTGATCAACTGCGGCAGCCCTAAAGGTGTCGCAAGCCCCCACAACAACATTTGCGCCCTGTCTGGTCAATCTCGTAGCAAGCTTACCTATGGTGGTAGTTTTTCCAGCACCATTTACTCCTACCACCATTATGGTTTTGGTTTTTTTATCTAAAGCGTTGGGATTAAAGACATACAAAGAATTATCTACCAAATCTTGAATCGGCTGCATTTGTTCATACATAAATGTATAAAGAAAATTTTTAAATTCTTCTGCTGAATACTTTTTTTGAGTAGCAACTTTTTTTAATCTCTCTAAAAGATCATGAACCAAATCCGTGCCAATGTCTGCCCCATATAACAACTCTTCCAACTCAGACAACACCAGTTGATCTAAACTCCTTCCTAGAATTATACTACCGAGTTTATCCCAAACTTCGCTCCTGGATCTTTCCAGCCCCTTAGTTAGTCTATCTTTGAAAGTAATCTCCGTCCGGATAGACACCTTTATTTGACCACTGGGCTTACTTTTTAAATTGATAAGGAGCTTTCTAATACCTATTACTTGTACGATCAGCACGAACGACATAATGGTCAAAAAACCAATCGCCAAAAAATCACAAGGTACAATTATACCTCCCAAAGTCATATAAACGTTCATCATAGAAACCCCGTTAGATCACAAAACTTGCCTTTAGGAGGACTATATAATAGATATAATCCATGTTAAAAGCTGAAACTTCTCAATCAACATATCATAAACTTAATAACCTATTTTTGCTCCTCAAGGCCATAAGATTTTTTTTTAATAATAATAATTTTCTTGAAGTTATGACTCCTCCGGCGGTCATCAATCCTGGTATGGAACCTCATATTCACCCGTTTAAATTAAAAAGTGTCTTACAACAATTAGACACCGAACTATATCTACATACCTCCCCTGAATTTCATATGAAGGAATTACTTTCACATGGTTTCAAAGACATTTTTACCTTGAGCTATTGCTTTAGAGATGAGCCCGCTACACCCATTCATAGAAATCAATTTATTATGTTGGAATGGTATAGAAAAAATGCCCATTATACCCAGATTATGGATGATTGCGAAAATCTGATAAAATTTTGTATGGATTATTTAGAATCTAAATCCATATCGACCAATCAAGTTCTTAAAAAAAGTGACTTTCAACGCATGACTATTCAAGAAATTTTCTTGGAATATTTAAATTGGGATATTTTAGATTTTTTAAATAAAACTGACTTATACCATAAAATAAAAAAAGATCATCCTGAAATTCCACTGCCAACCATCTCAACCTTAAGTTGGGATGATTGTTTTTTTCTTGTTTTTTTAAATAAGATCGAACCTCAATTAGAAAAATATCCCTACTTGCTTCTTTATGAATATCCTCACCATTTGTGCGCACTATCTACATTAAAGGAATCTGACCCCAGAGTTTGCGAGCGGTTTGAAATCTATGTAAACGGGGTAGAAATTTGTAATTGTTTTAATGAGCTCACCAATCTTGAAGTTCAAAAAAAACGATTTATAATGCAGCAAAAAGAAAAACAAGAACTTTATCATTACACTTTGCCTGAACCAAGTGTTTTATATGAGTCTCTTAAAAGAGGTCTCCCTAAATCCGCAGGAATTGCATTAGGCATTGAAAGACTATTAAAAGTATTAACTAGGGAGTCTAACCCTTTTTGGAATTAATTTTGATCTAGATGATTATAAAGCTTATTTAATTTAATAATTATCTCAGATTTAATAAATTGTTCTCCAGCTAAAGAAGCCCATCTATAATGTTTGGAAGGGGATCTTTGCTTTCGGATATTATTGTCCCACACTCCTTTGTAACTCATCGCCAAGTCGGAAGAAAAAACCGCATACCACTTATAAACGTCATCTTTATTCCTTTGGTATAGAGTATCGATCATTTGAAGAGTTTTTTCACAAACAATTCTTTTCAAGGCATATACATTCATTTGATCCATTTTATTTTGACTGATTTTAATCCCAATAAACTTTTTATAAAATGAAACCGTAAATTCTTTGGCACTTTCGGAAGCTCGCTTGCTGGAAGAATATTCCAAACTCTCATAAATTTTGTCATAGATCAGCGCTCTAAACACACCTTCCCTATTCGCGCCTTGATTAAGGATGTTTATCCATTGTTGATATTCACTCTCCGATGGCTCACTGGTGCGAATTTCTTTAAATAATTCATATAAAAAATTATCGTTTAATTTTTTGTTTTCATTTTCAGAAATTTGAGTTTTTGGTAAATCATGAATGTTGGCAAAATTAAGACTTTTAGGATCTTCTAATAACTTCGGTAAATCAGGCATCTCCACCATTTCTTTTGGATCTAGGCCCAAAATACTTTGGGTAAGTGACTCTCCCAAAACACTTGTTGCCATTTTACGAATTATATTTTGATAATCCGGCAAAGCATAGGCCGTATTTATAAACATTGACAAAATAAGTAGGCAAAAAAATATCTTCAAAAGGATCCTCCATCTACTTTATCACTTCAAAATATAACCATAATCATAATCTAACTTATTGATAATAGCTATTACCATTATAAAGCAGTTGATTTGATTAATCGGGTATCTAAAAAATCAAAGTATAATACTAATATTTGGGGTCTGTTTTCCGATATATACAATAGAGGACTATTAAGAGGGGACTTGGGATTATGAAAACACTTTTAGAAAAAATAATCATTATCATTGCGATATTATGTTACACAGCTTGTTTGCCTGATAGTTCGACCAAATGGGAAAAAAATAATTCGAAAGCCGCAGCCGGTTCCAGCGGTTCCGGATCTGGTATTGAGCCCACACCTCCCCCTCCAGTTGACGAAAACGGTGCACCGGTTGGGATTAGTTCGCTTGATTACGCGCAAGATATAATCCTCATAAAACTAAATCTAACTGAATCCGCTACCGCTTCAGGTTCTAGTAATTCATCCAGTACATTCGCCGATCTTTTTCAAGCAGACGGGTCTTTCAATCCTGGTTCAATTGATGGTATCGCTTTAAATAGAAACATCCCCAAAAATGCAAATGCCATCACGACAACCTTATTTAATGGTGAAGGTATATACGTAACTTCTGCTAAAGATAAAAATGGAAATTTTGCCAGGGGGATCGTGACTGGTATCAATTCAACAGCTCAATATGTTTATTTGAAAGTGCTCAAAGGAGCATTCAATAGCAATGATTCCATAGACATTAACTATAACTACTATTTTGAAAAAGTTAAAATTACCGAAGTTATTCATATTTTTACTAAAGGTACAACTATAATGCCGATGAACCCCACTTTAAGCCCACTGGGTTTTACCGGGTTAAGCTTCACAGTAAGTCCTAAATTACCAACGGGATTAACCCTAAATTATTCAACAGGTATTATATCTGGGACACCTACCAACGTTTCTAAAGGTCAATATACTCTTGCTGTACGCGAATCAAATGGAAGTTCCATTACAAAGATATTGAAAATTTCTGTAACCACTGAACCCAAAGGTATCGGAATCGCCAATAATGTTTTGTTAGTGGTGGGTTCTACCGAGTCATTTGATGTCGGATCCTATATATCTGCCTCTATAAACCTACCTACTACAGCTACCGGAGAAGCTCCTCGATCTCATACTTATTATCCATGGGGCATAGTTAAAGAAATTATTTCAAGTACCAAAATATTAGTACAAATGAAAAATGGTAAATTTCTTAAAAATGATCTCTTGGATAACGCTAGAAAATATGAGAACACGGAAACTCGGCTCAATTATGATCCACTACCTGTATCTGCAGTGCTTACTCTCAATATCCCTGTAGTAGCATATAGGAACCTTTTCCATTATGACATTGAAGCAGCCAGTACTCCTAAAACAATCTATGCACGCAATTGGCTTGGTGCCATTGGATCTCCGGCTGTCTTTACTAAAGATGTTGAGGGAATGGGAATCGTAATTTATTATCATAGTAATCCTCCAGCGGGAAGTTCCAATAAAATGTATGTGCTAACCACATATGGCAACTTCGCTAAAGGATTACCAATTTATGATAGCTGGGATGCTACTTCAGCCAGCACTGCTCTTGGCACTATTAGCTTTGTTAAATCAGATACTGTTACCCTGGGACTTAAAGCAGGATACTGCCGTCACGGTGGTGGAACCTATACCACCAGAACTAGTTGCATTGCTAACTCAGTTAATACCACTTGCAGCCTGGGTTTCACTGACTCTAAAACCTGCCGGGCCAAAGGCGGAATTTGGACTCCTGACTATTATGCCTGGATAGGCATTGAAAACTTTAGTGCGGGAATGGATGTTTCCAATAATCCCTCCGGACCTGTCGCTAACTGTGACTTGATTAATTCATGTAAGGGTACGGGATTTGTTTCTTACAAAAATACCTCGGCAAGAGAATTGGATGTGCGAGTAAGTAACGATGCCTTTGGATCTGATTACTCTGGCACCGGAGAAAGCATAGATAATCTCAATGTCTATAATTCCACCACTGGGCCTGCCCCAGGTGCAAAAGGGCTAGTTGGAATGGTTATGACTGCTAATCATTTTGACTTATATACAGACGAGTATTTTTCAACTTCGGTTAAATTATTTGAAGGGGAAAATGTAACTTTCTCAATCACCCCAGATTTGCCTAAGGGCTTAGAGTTAAATGGTGAAACTGGAGTAATCTCTGGTATACCAACCATCAATGCAACACGAAATACCTACACCCTCATAGCTCATAGTGGGAATAGCGATACAGTAGAAAGTTTAACTTTCAGTATGACTGTCCATGGCCACATGACTATTTCCGCTCCTAAAATAGACGGCTATTACCCCAGAAGTTATATCATGCACCGACTCGGAAGAGGCAACCACCATCAGGAATGTCGACTTACCGATGACCAAATAAAATTTGGGCGTTCCCCCGAAGATCCAGAAATTACCACCACCCGACGAATTGCCTGTTTTTTGGAAGTGCAGGAAGAGGAACTTTTTGTAAACGGAATGGTACTTAGCGCTTATATGAGTCCGGGAAATTGTGAAAACTTACATTATATACCCTATTCATTCTATGAATGGAAATACATCAGATCTTATCCAGGTACTACACAGCAAATACTACCAGGAGGAGGAGTTGTAAAACAGCACACTTTTATTCGTCTTACAAATGGTTGTATGACCGTAGGTAACCAAACTACCGGTTTGCAGCGCCCGGATGGAACTTTTATTGCCGCTATAGCTGGCGGAAGCCTAGCGGTCTATACTAATACATCTACAGGTCGTTGGATACCATCTTCCGAGGCTGACATAAAAGGTGAAGGAGACTATAGTCCAGCCGGCCCTAATTGCGACGATGGCTCGTATAATGTAGAAGATCATACTTACGCAGAAACCACTGATGCCAATGATAACGTTATTTGTAATCTGACGGTTACCTCAGCTAATAACGACGTGGGCGGTAATCGAGCAAGTTGTATCACTGGGCCATTACGAAAAACAGAACCCATTGAAACAGACGTCTTATACGGGGGTATTATTATAAAAGTGGATAATCAAGATCAGGCGTTTACTAAAGAATGGAAATATGGTGATTTAGTACACGAGACAACCCTGGGTGAAGACCCTTCCAATATAAAAACCAACAAAATGTACGTAAATTATGTTGCCAAGAACAGTTGTGCTAATGGCCTTGCTAACTATGAAAATCCTAATCAATTTCAATACTATTTTGACGGTTGGATGAAATACGCTTACGACTATAACCCTGCCGATTATACAACCATGATAGATCCCTTTAAAGGTAGTCAGCCATTCTATCAGTTTACATGTGCCAATGCTGCCATGGATCCCAAAGCAGAAATTTATCTCATGATTAGAGAATGGGACAGGGCCTTTGCTCCAATTACCAATATAACTGACATCAGCAATACTCTCTATAATCAAGAAATTGATCAACTCTTCCCAGGAGCATCCTTACCCATTCCTGCGCTTGATTCGAATAATTTTAATCACTATGATCATTTACTTTTGAGTCACCAGATTGATCCAGTCGATTATCAGCGATATGACGACTTTTACACTTGGGACTCCTACCCTGAAATGGAATGGACGAAGCCGGGGGCAAGTAATGTTAATGAATATAACTCTTGTTTCCAGGATTTTTCAATATCCACTAAAGAAGTTTTTAGTGCCCTACCGCCAACAACAGCAAGTGAATATTTTGCATTTCCAGAAAGTGGCAACTAAATCACTGAACCAATTAGATCATATTCAATAACATCGGAGATTTTAACATCCACAAAGACTCCGATATTTATTTTTTTACCATTTAAATCATTAATAATAACTTTACCGTCAATATCAGGAGCTTGACCTTCATGTCTACCAACCACCAGTAAATCCGTTTCACTGTGAACTCCCTCAATCACCACCTTTATGGTTTTGCCAATGTAATGAAGGTTTAACTCTTTGGTAATTTTTTTTTGAACCTCATAAACTTTTTTTAATCTTTTTTGAATAACCGATTCAGTTATTTTATCACTTAAATTAAACGAAACCGTACCTTCCTCATCTGAATATGGGAAAACACCCAGATGATGAAACTTGGCCTTTTTTATTCCTTCAAGTAGAATTTTAAAATCTTCTGGTGTCTCTCCTGGAAATCCCACAATAATTGAAGTTCTAAGCGTTATATCCGAAATCAGGGTTTTTATTTTATCAATTTTTTTAAGGATCATATCCCCGGTAATATTTCGATTCATTTTTTTTAAAACATTATTGGAAAAATGTTGCACAGGTATATCCAGATATTTACAAATTTTAGAGGAATTTTTTAGCTTATGAATTAAATCATCATTTAATTCATCCGGGTAAAAATACATCATACGAATCCAATTAATTTGCTCGATTTTCTCCAGTCTATTTAGTAAATGGAGAAGGTCATTTTTTTCATCCAAATCACTTCCATAAACTGATAAATCCTGGGCCACTAAAATAACTTCCTTAACATTTTGGTCAGCTAACCGTTTAGCTTCATTAACCACCTGAGAGACTTTTCTAGATTTGTATTTACCTCTTAGTTTTGGAATAATACAAAAGGTGCAATGTCGATCACAACCTTCCCCCACCTTCAACCATGCCATATGTGAAGGTGTGGTTAATAGTCTCAAAGTTTTTTCTGAGTACTCAAATGTCGGATCATTATTAACATGAAACTTACTTTCTTGTTGCAGGAAATCACCCAACGACTCTTGCCCACTGGTTCCTAAAAAAAGATCTACTTCCGGCAACTCAATCGCCAATTCCTTTATATAACGTTGCGGTAGACAACCAGTTACTACTAGTTTTTTACAATTTCCAATACCTGGTTTTTTGTAATCAATCATTTCCAAAATAGCATCTATAGATTCTTGTTTAGCATCATTGATAAAGCTGCAAGTGTTGATCACTATAACATCAGCCAAAGCTGGAGAATTAATAATTTCATATTTACGTTCGGTCAAAACACCAAGCATAATTTCTGAGTCAACCAGATTTTTAGGACATCCCAATGATATAAAATAGACCTTCATACCCATTCTTACTCCTAAAAATCCAATTTATTGTTTATTAATTTTGGTATTGGGTGGGGGGGTAAATATAAAGTGATCTTTAGTAAATTGCAGATTGGGTTTTATTTCCAATAAATTAAATACCACCTCGCTGCCATCCGCTTTAATAATTTTTACAGACTTAATATTTTCAAAACTTAAAAAATTACTGTTCTTGAATGTCAAAATGGCCTTACTAAGACCAAGTTGCTTTGCCAATTTTTTATTAAATGTTAAATGTTCAGCTCCCGCCTGTTTTTGAACCACATACATCTGGTTTGAACTCAAACCATTTTGCAAAAGATCAAAAAATTCAGAGAGCGAAAATTTGTCCTTCATTGGATTGATAATCAAATCACCTGGTTCACCCTTCAAAAAAGGAGCAGTATAAAACCATGTGTTGCTTTGGTTTGATACAAAAATAATTTTGCTATTTTCCGGTTTTTCCTGTTCATAACGAAATTTGCCAGGATACATATAGTCCATCGTACCATAAGTTTTTTTCTCTTTTCCAGAAAGAGCACTCAGGGTCACTTGCTCAACTTTAGATGAAAAAGTTCGTGGAACAAATGAATACTTTTTTTCCAAAGCAGTTGCCCACAATTTTAAATTGAAAGAAAGTAAGATAATGAATAATCCATACTTGATCAAATTAACACTCCCCCAACTATTGAAGTTGCACCGAAACTGCCTTGGATATTCCTGGTTCTTCCATGGTAATTCCGTAAAGAGTATCGTTCATTTCCATTGTTTTTTTGTTATGTGTAATGAGAATAAACTGGGATTCGTTACTCATTTCCCGTAATAACTCATTAAATCGTCCAACGTTTGCATCATCCAAAGGTGCATCTACTTCATCCAGCAAACAAAAAGGAGACGGCTTCACTAGAAAAATTGAAAAAATCAAACTTACTGCAGTAAGCGCTTTTTCACCACCACTCAT
>Ga0156359_112_pt1 | contig 10855 bp, 8 predicted proteins | sample RifOxyA1_FD_108004 | JGI IMG/M metagenome (GOLD analysis project Ga0156359, IMG submission 108004) | Bdellovibrionales bacterium RIFOXYA1_FULL_36_14 | reverse complement strand
ATGGTAAAATTATTACTAATTACCACGTAGTTTCTAGATCCTTGGAGAAATATAATACATACCAGATTTATGTAGACGTCGAGGGGGAAATGTTTGAAGCAAAAATCTTGGAGATTGATATCATTCATGATTTGGCCCTTTTGAAAATAGATAAAATATTTGAAAATAGTTTGAAAATTCGTATGCAGAATATAAAAATTGGAGAACGTATTTTTTCGATGGGAATACCTAAAGATTTAGGCTTAAGTATTACCGAGGGAATCTATAATGGAATAAAGAAAAACGGACTTTATGAAAATATTCATATGTCTAATCCTTTGAACGCTGGTATGAGCGGTGGGCCTGTAATCGATTCGAAAGGTGAATTGGTAGGGGTTAATGTTTCTATCCTCTTAAAATCGCAAAATATATCTTTTGCGGTAACCAGTAAGTCGGTAAAAAGGATACTGGATAAATATAATAGTAGAGGAAAGGACGTTGTACAATACAGTAATAAGAACGATAAAGCCGTAGATTCAGAGATTGAAAAACAACTTCTAAATGCCCAAGAAAGTTTGACTACTGATTTTATGAACACAGCGAAAAAAAGCAAGAAGGAAGGTCTTTGGTCCTATACCAAACCTTCAAAAGAATTAACTTGTTGGCAAGTTGATAATTCTGATAAAGATAAAAATCTATACCATGAAAAAAAAGAAATATGTTATGTTCCAAGCTCTTCCCATGTTAAGCATGATTTGTATGGTGGTACCTATGAATTAAAATATTCCATAATGTCTACAGATAAACTGAGCCTTGTGAAATTTTATAACTATGTAAATAGTGTTTATAATGGAGAACAAATGATTGAGAGCTTGTACATTAATTTTTTTGCTAATGATAATTATACAAAATATGAATGTGATAAGGATATAGTATTTAATACAAAAGATATTCCATTTAAAATTAATTATTGCGTAAAAGCCTACGTGAATTATAAAGGGATTTATGATGTTGATTTTAAGGCAGTCACTTTGCTTAAAGACAAGAACGCTCTTTTCTTGCGTTTGACGTTACGTGGTTTTACATCAAACAATATTAATCAATTCATTCAAACATTATTGAATGACATAAGGTTTAGTAATAATGTTGATTATAAAAATATTTAAAGAAAAAACTTCTATTCCAGAAACCTTTCGGATTGAGAAGTTTCCGTGCCGGATAGGGCGTTCTAAAGAAAATGATATTGTTATTGAGTCTGATTGGGTTTCAGTGAATCATTGTGAAATTGTGAATGATGGAGAAAATTTTGAGTTACGTGATTTGAATAGTACTAATAAAATTGTACATAATAAAATAATTTTGGATAAGCATCAGATTAACGACGGTGATGAGGTGATCGTTGGTGATGTGAAACTCACTTTTTATTTTGACGAAGAAAAGTATGAAAAAACAAAAGTAAATGATTTGACAGTTCTTTCAAAATCTTCACTTATTCAAAAATACTTATCTGAACATCAAATTCAGACGTATTTTCTGTATGCTATTCCTCTTTTACTTTTGATTCTTTTTTACAAAATGATTTTTGTATATGATTTTACATATAAGACATATGCAAGAGCTTGTGTTTTTGTATTTTGGTTTTTCTTTTGTAGTTATCTCTTGATGGTTCTAATTTCTCGTCTGTCAAATGGCCATTGCTTTTGGCGTAAGCTCTATAGAGAAGTAATGATCACCTTAACTATTACTTTTGCAATAATATATTCAGTGGAAATACTGGAGGGGGTCATTATCAATTCTAATGTTTTAAACTTCCTTGGAATTAACCTTATTGGTTGGAATATAGTATATCGAATGGGTGTTGTTGTTTATTATCAATTTAAAAGGAAAAATACTGCTATTTTTTCAGCTATATTTGTAGTTTGTATTTCATTGTGCCATATTGGTTTATATTCGATATTAAGAGAGGATCAACATCATGACTTACGCGGGACAATTTTTTATCCAGTTATTAATTATTCGATAAATAATAATAAATTTGAAAAATTATGGCCTAAAATACAAGCAAGTATTGATGAAGTAGATAAAAAACGTCATGAATTGATTAAAGAAAAAAAAGAATATTTTGGACGTTGAGATGGTTATCGATTAGATTAATTTTCAATGAACTTTTTCCATTGTTTATCATTAAAAAATAAATCGACTAAAACTGCTTTATTACGATTATTAACTCGAAATTTAATTGCTCCTTCTTTACGATTTATAAGATTTTGTAACATTTGTGCATGACTTTCAGGCACATAATATTTTTCAATTCCAGTTAAAAATCGAAAATCTTCTGGTAAGAACGTGGGGGGCACAGATTTCGGTGATTGATTTTCTGAATTTCTAAAATTTTTTAATTTATCCAATGAAACTATGGAAAAAGATCCTTTAAGTTTTGACATACAACTACTGACTGAGTCATCACAATCGATTGGAAAAGCTTTTGGATTATTATTTGATTCTACTAAACATAGACACACATCTGTTGAATTAAACTTGTCGTTTTTACTGTTTAAATATGCCAGTGTTTTATCAATATCAAGATTCCAATTGAATTGGTAAGTAATATAATGACCTTTTAAAATATCCCTTGGATCAAATCCACTCACGGGAATGGTATAGGAATTATCATTACGAATCGCGCGCTCTGATTGATATATCATGAGGGCAATTCCAATAAGTGGGATCAATAATGCAATAATAAGTAATTTATTTAATTTCATTGCTCAACTCCAGCAAGCTTCCATATCAAGTTTCTTTTTTTGTGCCATATGTAAGCAAGAGCTAAAATGAAGGTTCCACTTACAATTAAGCCTATTCCCGTTTTTAAAAGGGTACTAAAAACCTCGATATAAATGATAATTATTCGAATTGATATAACTAAGCAAGCGGCATCAAATATTTTTTTATATTTTAATTTAATTCCAATGAGTGCAACAAAGGCTGACAATGTGATAAATAAAACTCCTCCCCAAATCTTTAAATCGTTATGAACGATAATATGAGGTAATTCAGTAAACAAAACTCCAAATGAAACTAGTAAACCAATCAAGGGTTGTTTTCGTTTAAAATATAAAACGACAATCGGAATTGACAACGCAAAAATGAATATTGGAGTTACTTGCCAAGCTAGGTTTTTCGTAACCCAGTTGTATGAACCCAAAATTGCGACAGTAACGCCAAAAGATAACCATGCAAAATTTGTAACAGAGATTTTGAAATTCTGGTTATAACTATAAAAATTAAAGACTTCCGAAAGATAAAACAGTAACAACGGTAAAGAACCAATAAAAAGATAGGAATCTTTAAAATATTTTTCATCATGAAGAAATAGAAGGAACAGCAAAAAAAGAATAATCAAGGCTATTCCCCATATATGCGGAATTATATGTTCTTTAGAAAATAACACGAGGGGAGTTGTTAGGGCCATCCAAAGAAAAATAGCATTAAATAAATGACTGTGTAAGTGATAGACCTGTCCGATTAGGGCAATTGATCCAAGAACAGAGCCCCAAAGAATCAGGATTAGCACTTCCTTGATTAAATTAAATTTTTTATGATTCGCATACACAATACCAAAGGCAAGTGCTAGGAGCCAAAAATAGTTACAGGTTAGTTTGATGTGCCCTGAAATTAAATACCAGTTAGCAGCAATCAAAGAAATGATACCCATAACGATTGAAAAACCTCCCAGCCCGATAATAGAATGTAAAACATAAGGACTCTTGGTTTCATTTTCAAATCTAAGGATTTTATTTTTTGTAGTAACGTCTATTATACCTAACTCAATCCATTTTTTCAGTTTTCGATTTAAGTACGTGTTCATGACAATATCCTTATTCAACGTTATGAAATTTTCAGCAACTGATTCTTTCTAATTATAGTATAGTTAAATACTTATAAAAAAGCGAAAACTTGCAGTTTTTAAAAACGGGGTTAGATTTTCTAATATAAAAAACAAAATACTCAAATACAGGTTAAGAAGTTTAAGCAGGATCTATTGACGGTTTTAATACTATTGGCAATGGAAAGCTAATTTGATTACCAAAGTTTTATGGTGGCCCAATTTTCACCAGCACATAAGTAAAAGTTCTGGCTGCCCGTAGATTGCTTTTGGGGGTTAGGGGCGTGGCATTTGGGGTGGATTCATACAATTCAATGGAGAATCTTGCATATCGACCTTCTGTCGCTCCATTTTCAACACTAGGGGCATACAGCTTAATAGTTTCACTGGCACTTTCTCCGCTTAACACTTTTAAAACTTTTCGCAGATCTAAAGTAGGGAAAGATCCGCCAGAATTTTCCTGATCCCATGAGGGAAAGGTGGCAATTAACGTCGTTTGGTAGGGGAATTTTTCGGTAGTATGGCCTGCGCTAATATTTATAGATACCGCCGAACCTGGAACAATTTGGGTAGGGATTTCCCAGGACCCGAAAGTGTGCGTTTGATATTTGACTTGTACATCGCGGCCATTTTGACGTTCAATATATGTACGATCGACAGTCGTTGCCACGGATAAATCACTGGCCGCTGGGATCAGATTTTCACCTAGTGATTCCGGTAAACGCTCGGCATACATACCTTTTCTTGAAATCTCTTTTAATCTCCAACTAAATTTAGGTCGATCTGTTTCCAAAACTGCAATTTCAACACCTTTGCTAACAGCATTGACACCTTCGCCGGCCTTCAAAAAGAAATCAATTCTAGATGATCCACTGGTTTGAGGAATTATCTTTAAACTTGCATTAGGCCATAAGTTTGTTTGTTCAAGTTTTATAATGCTTGGATGCAAAACGGTGGTAAAAAGTTCCGGTAATCCATTTATCTCTGGAGGAATTATCTTGTTTTTTACCTGTTGTGCAATAACTGGTATAAGATTGATTAATGAAGTGACACTTCCGTTTTTCAGTTCAATTCTATCTACATTGTTGGCATCAGTGGTGTTCACTTGAATGTCAACGATAGCATTAAAAACTAAGTTATTGATCAGAAGCGGCTCAGTTTCAGATCCATCGCTTAGCTTGATTTGAATAATTTGTTGTCCTCTAGTGGCCGTCAATTGATAGGTTGGATAATTATGAGTAGACGATAATTTAAAGTCTTTCAAAATCAAATCACCGCGACTTAGAGAGGAATTGGCCAGGGAGGTTAATTTAATGGGGATATATGCAACATCATCTTCATCAGTCGTGTTGCTACCTGTATCGACAGCTGCTCCCATTTTTATCGCAAGATTAAAAAAAGTTTCATTATCTTTTTTCTTGATTGGGAATTCCGAGGCGATATCAAAATAAACAGAAGGATCTGTTCTTAAAAAAAGATCACTTAAGAAAACCAGTTTTTGTAACGCCAGCGATTTGTTGTGCCATGTAGAATACTTTTCGCCATCTAAATGTTTAGGATCTCTTGTCACAATATTTTTTAAAGTGAAACGCAAAACCAAATATTTTTTCAGCTCACTAAAATCCATGTTTTTGATGGCAATTTGAATCTGAAGATAATTAAAACGTTGAATTGCATTGTAACGATAAGTTTCAATACTGCCTTCAGCAAAGTCCGCCAACACATCTAATGTGGGAATAAATTCTGTCACAATCTGAACCGGTCCCCAGGCAATAAGACCAATATCTAAACAGGTAGCCTCCAAATTTCCCGCATGGAAGTCGTCAGGTAGTTCTATGAAAATCGTTTTGAGTCTTTCATAAATAGTGTAACCATTCGATACCGCATCTCCCATAATGGGAACCTTGCCAAATGTCGAAAAAACCAGATCTTTAGATACTTTCGCTTCATCAATTTGCCACTCATTGATGGTACTATTGATTTTATCATTTAAGATTTTTAAGTCGATCAGTTCCTTGGTGGATGCAAACGTTTTCGTAGCGTGAAGCTTGATTGACGGTGAAACTTTCTTGTCCGCAAGATTGGTTTTTTGAAAATTCTCCATGGTAAGAAGCTCATCTGGCACAATCGTGTGAACTTTCCAGATGCCGTTTATCCGTCTCATGATTGCAATATTTCCTGTAGTCTGGTGAATTCCAGACAGCTCGTCTTTTATGGTTATAGTTAGGGAGGTCAAAAAACGAATGATGGCCAGGTTTCCTTGTTGAGATATACCAAGTGCAACAGGTTGCAACTCTAAATTTGCAAACTTCATGAAAGACGCAAATTTCGTGGTCATCTTTTTTAAATTTTCAATTTCTTGAGAGTTGAGCGATTCTAGACCAAGCTCTTGCATCATTACGGGCGCGTCTCCTTTTGCCTGGGCCTCAATAAAAGACTGTAAAACGCTGAGTGGATCATTGTTAACGCTGGCAAAAGATCTTGGCGTAAGGAAAAAAGCACTGAAGAAAAAAGTTAATATCAACCCAAACTGGGAGAGTGACATTTTTGATTGGTGATTCATTCCCATCATAGCGATTCCTGGCAGAAGTATCAAAGTTCAATATTTAAAGTGCTTATACATGAATACTGGTTATTTATCGATCGAAAATTCCAATAGCGATAAAGAATACAATGTTGAAAATTAAATAGTTAGGCAACTTCATTTTTTGTTCCTAAAAAATAGCAAGTTTCAAATTATTTTTAATAGGCTTTAACATAGGAGGCTGCACCATTGGATTTAAATTTAAAAAAGCGGGTAGGTAATTGAAAGGATAAAGGATTGCTTACTAATTATATTAAATTAACATGATTTAACTATACGTTGGGTCTTTATTCATATGGCCTATGCTAAGTTCCACCGATGTTTGCCTAAGGGATAAACATGTCAACATTTCTAACCAACTTCATATAATTGAAACCAAAGGAGAATCTATGAAAACATTTAAAAGTCTATGTTCTGTTAGTTTAGTCGCAGCTGCTTTTGTCACCATTACTTCATTACCACAGGCAAACGCGGGTCCAAGTGGTGACATGACCTACGAATCCTTTTTAGATAGCTGTAAAAATCCAGCTGCTTATGGAGCTCAACGTCCACCAGAAAATATTCGTGTATCATGTAAAAATGTACATTCAACTTGGGTACCTATTGAAGCGGGAGGAACGGCACTAAGTGAAACTAGAAATCTTTCTACCGAACTTTTTTCTGACAAGTATCACGTTGTTTTACAAAGTTTTGAGGTTGAAACCCCAGAATTCAATATTGCATGTCCACGCTATCGTGAAGTTATAGAAACTTCACAAATTGATAAATCTTTAACGTGCGAACAAGTTTTGGCCGAAACAAGAGGTTTAAAAGAAATTTGTCTTGACGCTATTGATGAAGCCATTTTAGCAAATAAAGATTTAGTGGAAGTAGTGGCAACAGGTAAAACATTCAGTGGATGTTCTGGTGTTGTTCAAAAACCATAATTATTCTTTAATTTTTCATGTATTTATTAAAGAAGTAGTGGGCAATATTCCCACTACTTTTTTTTGAATAAAATTTAACCAGAGGCCATAATGAAAAATATCATGACAATTGTGATTTTATTTACTGCGTTTGCTTGTAATTCTAAAAACAATCAAACAGTTGTTGATAAAATCATTTACAGAGATATTAATAAAATTAACGAAAAATACCAGCAAGTAACAAAAGAATTTGGGCCCTTATTTGTTCAAGAGGGGGAATTTAAGGGAAAATCTAAAATTATTCCTTGGTCTTCATGGTGGTATCCAGCTAAAGATAAATATTTGTTTGAAAACATTGATCCTAAAAAATTAGCACCTTTACAAAAATATGATTTATATATCCAAAGAACTTACGGAGAAGATCCAGGTGCTGCATTTTTCGAAGAGACAGAAATTTATGATCCCAGCGAAGTCAATTGGGCCGGTTTATGTCATGCCTGGGCAGTGGCTTCGGTACTTCATCCAGAACCAAGAAATAAAATTATTCACCAAAAAGTAACATTTAGTGTAGCGGATCAAAAAGCCTTACTTCTTAAAAGTTATGAGGATGTTAGTGACTTGAAATACTTTGGCGACAGATATGATGGTGGATTTGACGATGAATTTGATGATATTTACCCAGAACAATTTCATCGTTTTGCACAAGTTTTTTTATTCGAGAAAAAACTTCCATTTATTATGGATTACGATCCAAGCTATCCCGTTTGGACAGTACCTGTTTTTGAGATAAAATTTAAAATCGATAAAATAGATCAAAACACTGCTCATGTACAAGCGTGGGTTACCACAGCAAGCTCCTTTGTTGAAGATCCAAACTTTCTCGGTACTAAAAAGTCTGTGAAGTATTATGAATATGAATTATTTGGTAGTTGGCTAGGCCCAAACTTTTTAGTAACTGATTCTCAGTGGGTAAAAGATGCAATTTACGATCATCCTGATTTTTTGATCGCTTATCCAGATCATGTTAAACGAGCTTCACGAAATAAGAAATTGGAAATAACAAAGATCGACGAGTTAATCCAATAATAATATAGATACAAAATATTTAAGGCAGCCACATGAATATACTTAAACTACCATTGGTTTTAATTTTAGTTTTGATTTTTTCGTCAGGTGTAGTAGCAAAGGATCGAAATGGTGATTCTTTCAGGATTGCCCATGAATCCACTTTTCCCCAAGGAGAGTCTCACAAAAAATTGAATGGCCTTCAAGTAATGTCGAGACCTCTCCCAGGGGAGCCATATTTTCCCTCTGATATCTACATTAAAAAAGCAGTTTTTGAAATTAATGATGATTATGAAATATTGTTAAATGTTTTTCCTAAATATCAAGCTTCCTCCAACAATATTCATGAAATCGATTCTTTAATCTCACATAGCGGAAAATCAAATAAAGAGTCTTGGTCACATCACGCACTGCCTACCCAATATGGAGGACTTGCATACAGGTATCTGGATGAGTTTTTTCAAAATAATTTAGAATGGGAAGATCTTTTTCATGAATACGAAAAGTATCCACCTGAACTACTTATTGATACGGGGAATATAGATATCTTATCTCCCATTGAAAAATATGAATATTTGATAGGCAACACTAATTTCAGTATGACTAAAAATGAGTGGCAAAAGGGCCAAGACTATATTAATCAATTTAGCTTTGTCCCACACTGGATTGGACTGTGTCATGGTACGGCACCCGCAACGTTAAATAGTCCACGGCCCACCAACGCGATAAAAGTGAAATCGTATAATGGAAAACACGACATTATCTTTTACCCTTCTGACCTCAAGGAATTGCTCTCTTATGCCTGGGCGATGAATAGTGAATCAAGTGTAATGCTTGGAAGCAGATGTGGTAGTGTGGTTTATCAAGGAGTTCGTCCGGAATCCAGTTGTCTTGACCCCAACCCCAGCGCTTTCCATTTAGCTACTCTAAATCTGCTGGGTCAAAACAACCAATCATTTATTATTGATTCATTTGCTGGTAATGAAATTTGGAATAGATCAATTATATCTTACCGATACAAATACTTTAAACCCGGTACACATAATTTTACCGATAATCTTCAATATGCATTAACTTTGCGAAGCGATTATCCAGATGATCCCTTTGCCATTTATCGCTCTTTAAAAACTGTTTCCCTAGTTGGGGTTTGGATGGAACTTACTTATATAGTAGGTACTCAACCAAGCGATAAAATAATCAATACATTTCTTGACGACGTTCATGAAACGCTATCCTTTTGGTACGATTTAGAAATAGATCAAGGCGGAAATATTATCGGCGGCGAATGGCAAGATTTAAATTATCCAGATTTTTTATGGGTCGTAGGTGATGATATATTACCTAAATCTTTTTACGACTTTGTTATAGAGGGCGCCCTGATTTCCTATGACGGTACCAAGTCATTACCAATAAAAATTTCTAATTATGCAAAATTAGCTGCTAAGCAGAATCAACTGCTTTTTAGCATTATCGAAAGTATGCTCAGGTTGTCGCAAAACAATGACTAGATGTCGCAATTATCATCTATCGTCAGATTAGGATAGAGGTCTGAATTTAAAATGGAGAATACGCCCGCAGTTCCCCATTCATGAACTGAAACATTGGTGGTGGTCTCAATAATATTTCTGATTAGGTACATCAAAACACCTGCATTCATTTCGGCCCTGGTAGCTGTTTCTGGTGCAGCTGCATTATGTATCGCTACCACTTGGTGATTTTCGTTGGAAAAAACAGGACTGCCGGAAGATCCACCTAAGGTATCTGCATCATAGTAAATCCTACTTGACTGTAAATCGAGAATATGGCCAAGGGACATATATTTGTCTACTAAACAGTGCGGATCATTCTCATAATCACAATTTTCCTGTACCAAATATATTGGCGAATTTTTTTCAGGTTTCATTTTACTAAGTCCTACCCAACCAAATTTTTTACCAGGGGCATCTTTGCATTTAATGAGTGTGAAATCGTATTGAACACTTGTCGTGATAAATTGATTGCAAACAAATGTTGTTTCACTTTCGTCAACGTTTCGAAATGTCGCAGTCACATTGGTTGCCCAAGAAGCAGAGCTAATGCAGTGATTATTAGTCATGAGTGTATCTTCATTAATTAAAAATCCAGTACACGCAGTTAATGCAGTGGGGATTTTGATTTGCGCGACCGTTTGTTCGTTGGCATTTTGTGGATTATTACCAGTATGATTAAATTGAACCCAATCATTACTTCCAACAATTACTGCTACGGAGTTTGTAGATGAACGAACGCATTTGGGTTTAACTAATGTGAGTCCGCCTTCCTTTTGGCAAGAGAGTAATAAAAGCATCAAGAACGGAAATCTAAGATAAAGCATAAGTCCCATAACACACCCTTGGTTGGAGCAAAATTGTGAATGGCCTTCGTTGGAAATAATTTACCTTATGATAGTTTATGAAC
>Ga0156359_143_pt2 | contig 11416 bp, 12 predicted proteins | sample RifOxyA1_FD_108004 | JGI IMG/M metagenome (GOLD analysis project Ga0156359, IMG submission 108004) | Bdellovibrionales bacterium RIFOXYA1_FULL_36_14 | reverse complement strand
TACTAGCATTTTTCTAACCTTACCTCATGTTTTGATTGTTAGAACTTCCTGATGCGAGTTCGAAATGAGGTATATTATTAGAATATACTTTTTGCAAGTAAAATAACTCCTAAACTGATAAAATTTACACAGTGTTACTATAGTACGAGGGTTTATTGGTTGACGCTTAGCTTAAAAAGTTAAGAAGACTTTTGTTCATTAAGCCTTTTCCTGTTTGGTAGGCTGTTTGAAGGATATGTTGTTGCTTTGTTATATCTGAAAACAGTTCTGCTACATCTGCATCCATCAATTTACTTTGAAAATCCTGATTCTCAACGTTCTCAGTATCAATCTGTAACTGGGTGTGTAAAACTGTGTTAACTAAAGAACCAAGTCTGGTCCTCATGGTGATTATTCTTGAGATTGAGTCATCGATTTTTTCAAGCAAATCTTGAGTGGCAATTGTGTTGTTGCTTTCCAGTGCAGTAATAAGTGATGTTAGTTGAGAAAAAATATTATTTTTAGTAATAAATGGATCGCTATCTGTTTCGTTAGTAACAGATGCCAGTTCTCGAACTGGGTTGGGTGTTTGCTCTTTTATTTCGTTTTTATTATCAGGCGTGATCGGTTCATTTTTGTTTGGCTGAAATTCATCAAATTCTTTCAATGGGTGAGGAGGGTATTTGATATTGTTGTCGGTAAAGAAAACTTCATTTCCATGTAAATTAATGGGAATAAAAAAGTCCTTAGCAACTTCTAGCTGGATGTGACCGAAGTCGCCCTTATAATTACCATCTTTGTCAAAGGGAGCATCCAGAGTTTTATAACCAGCAAAAATATACCGGTTTCCAAGTCTTTTGTTAGCTAGTGCCAAAGCCTGATTACGGACTTGAATAATTTCATGGGAGACATTTTTTCTGATATTACCTCCATAAAAATCGGAGGACTGTTGAATAGCAATTTCTTTAGCTTTAACAAGCAGCTCAGCTAATTGCTCAAGAGTGCTTTCGGTGGTGTTAAGTTGACTTAAAGCATATCCAATATTACGGAGAAATTGCGAATTATCTTTGTTGACTGATTGAGCTTGCAGACCTTGGAAATTGGCCATCGGATCGTCAGAGGGTTTGATAATTTTTTTTAAAGTGGTTCCCTTAACTTGCAAATCTTCCATCTTCTTTTTAGCTTTATTAATAGAAAACTGCAGCGAGGCTGAACTACTATTTTCTGAAACTCTTGTCATTTAATAATCCCTACCTCTTTATACTTAAAATGGTTTCAAACATTTCTTCTGCCACCTTCATCACTTTTGCAGAGGCTGCATAAGCATGTTGGTATCTCATCATATTGGCGGTTTCCTCATCTAAGGACACGCCAGAAATTCTCTCTCGGATATTATTTGTTTGCGCCAGGATACCTTCGGCTTGTTCTAGATCAAAATTAGATTTAGCGGCTTCTAATCCTAGCTGAGAGACTGTATGTAAGTATTCTTCTTCAATGGTAGTGGTGCCGCCATTTAATAATTTTTCATGTTGAATTTTGCTTATTGCCAAGGCTACACGGTTGTCACCCGAAGCATTAGCGGTAAGTCCTACACATATATTAGTGGGATCATCTAAAACTTCCTCGCTTAAGGAGAGATGTTCAATAGTGTTTTGCCCTCTAATGGGTTCTTGAAAAAAATTAATTCCGGTTGTTTTACCAATCTTATCATATGGGAGGGGATTTCCCGAAGGATCAGTTTCAATTTTACGTGAAACATAGCCTTTATTATGGATTGAATTGACAATTTTAGCAAAGTCATAGGCCAGGTTGTTTATTTTTTCAGAAATATTTTGAATATCTTCGTTTCTTATCTTAATAAGGGAAGTTATTTGACCACCCTGGAATCTATTGGTTATGGGAAAACCGGGTCGATCTTTGTAAAAAATTTCAAAAGACCCATCAATTCCGTTAGTAGCTATGTCTTTAGTAGCAGGACCTGCGACTAAATCAGTTTTTTCTCCAGCAACAACTAATGTTCCCACTCCTTTTGCTGCAACGGCGAAATTATTTCGGTTATCTACGTATGTATGAATTTCAAAAATTTTAGATAATTCTCTTATGGATTTATCTCTACCGTCTCGCAAGTCTCCAGATTCACCACCAAGTTGTTCAATCCGAACTATTTCTTTGTTAAGGTGAGCGATGTTGTTTATAAGAGAGTTGGCATCGGCAATTTTGGTTTTAAAATTTTGATCAATAGATTTCCTGGTATTGGTTAAAGTGTTTTGTATTCTTTGGAAATCTCGGATAACTATTTTGGCATTGTCTCGTACCACCATTTTCATGGTTTCATTTTCGGGTTGACCAGAAAGTTCCTTAAAGGAGTTGAAGAATTTATTCAGCAATGTATTGAGTCCTTCGGTATCCACTTCATTGAAAATCGATTCAATTTGTTCAAGTTTGCCGGATCGCTCTTTTAAGAACTCGGTGTTATTGAGTTCCTTGTTTAATCTTTTTTCAATAAAATCGTCGTGAATTCTGCCAACACTTACAATTCTACTACCAGTCCCTTTTACCAATCCTGATTGGACAATGGATCGTTCAGTAGTTTGATTGGCCCTTTGTCTTGAATAACCTTCGGTATTAACATTGGATATGTTATGGCCAGTTGTTTCCATCGATTTTTTGGATGTGAACAATCCTGTTTTGCCTATACCGAGTAAGTCTGACAATTAATATCTCCTAGGTTTTTTCGACCACTATTTTTTCAGTGGTTTTACTTTTTTTCAATCCTCTGTTGGTATAAGTGGAATAAGTTTTTTGACCTAAAACTTCGTCTTTGATCTCTTGTAGTGCTAAAGCAGCTTTGTTAATAAACATCTGGTTCTTTTTATTCTGCGCTTGAATTTTTTCGATAATATCAATCAGTATTTGATTAAAACGCCAAAGATGTTTTTGATTGTTATGTTCCTCAAATTCAGTCATCAGTGAAATAAGGTTGCCAATACTATCAACTTTCTGATTGGTTTCAGTTTCGATTTTTTTTATAATTTGGGTGCGCAACCCGTCTAAGAAATTTATCTGACTGATAATACTTTCTTTTTCCTTAAGTAGTGATTCCAATTTATTGATGTTATTTTCCAGTAGTTCAGCATATTCAGCGCAGGTTGCTTCAAACAACTTTGTGTGTTCTTCACAAAGCCTACTCCAAAGATCAACGACTTGGAAATAATAGGTGTGTAATTTTGTGTTAAAATTATTCATTCATTACCTACTAGAATTCTTGTTCAAGTATGTCGTTTGCTAAAGCATCATAATCAATTTCATATTTACCGTTTTGAATTTTATTTTTTAAATCAGCAATTTTTTGGGAATTATCCACCGGGGGAGCAGCATCCACTGCTTTCTTTATTTTTGCAAAATCTTTTACTGACTCGGGGATCTGGATTTTGGCATCGTTTTGGGCTATTTGTTCTAGTTGTTTTTGACGATCGCCAGGATTTTTTCTAAGCGATAAATGTTCAGTCCGGTCTAGACGATTAGACTTGGTATTGGGAGTTGTGTTGGGGAAAAACCTAGAACGTGCTTGGGTGGCTTTATCTATATTTGTCATTGGTAATCTCCTTAGCAGATTCTGATTTATTATTAATAGTTATCGTGTCAAGATCCGCTCTTTGGTTTCTAGCTTTTTGGGCTATTATATTTCGTTGATTAGTTTGTTCTAAATATGCATTAAGGTTTGCCTGATTTCGAAATTTTTTAGGATATATTTGATCTAAAACTATATCTTGTAATCCAAGGCCATCATTGTTTTTGCTTAATAAATCAGCTTGTTCGTTAGTTAAAAGATCCCTATAGATATTGGTAGCAGAATCATTTTCACCTTCACTTCGGTCCACCGTATTATTCATCTGATCAAGCATAAGTTTAGCAAATTGGCTTTCCATGTTTCCCGCAAGTTCCTTATAATCTTTAGGTATGAATTTATGGTCATCAGAAATATTTTTTCTTTGGTGATTATCGATTGAAATAGGGGAGGATTTATTTGAAATATCCATTTTTTCCCTTCCTGAGTTTAAGTTAATCACTCCTTGATTAACAGTATCTGCTATTAACAGATACATTTACAATATTATTCTAGCATGTAGTCAGTATAAAAACTACTAGGCATGCACGTCTATATGCGATTATATTAATTCAATTTCTCCTATTAAGGCACCATTGCGTTTAAGTGCCTGAAAAATGGAAATCAAATCTTCTGGTTTAGCACCAAAGGCATTTAAGCTTTTCACTAAATCGTTTAATGTAGTTTTCTTATCAACAAAATAAAGGGAATTTCCACCTATTTTATTACCACTATCAGCTTTGTCTCCAATTTCTATAGTTAAGTCTCCATGGCTTATTGCTACTGACTTAAGCGTTATTTCACCTCCAGCTACGATTGTACCGGTACGTTCATTAATAATAATTTTAGCCTTTTGATCAGGAATTACTTCCATGTTTTCTATAATGGCAATTAAGTGCACAAGATCTCTTTTGTAATATACAGGAACTATTAAATCAATGGTGGAGGCATCCCTTGCCATCGCATATTTGCCGCCGAGTTTTTCATTAAGAGATTTTTCAATTCTTGCCACTGTGGTAAAGTCCGGATTATTGAGATTAAGTCGCAAAGAGGATTTTTGATCGAACCCGAGATCTAATTCTTGCTCAATTGTGGCCCCAGAAGGAATTATTCCTGCAGTAGGAAATTTTTTCCCATTATCTAGACCGCCAATAGAAAGAGGACCAGCGGCGATAGCATAAATTTTCCCATCTCCAGCTTTTAAAGGTGTGACCAGAAGTTGCCCTCCGGCCAGAGACTTAGCATCACCAATAGAAGAAATAGTTACATCCATTTTTTGGCCAATTCTTGCAAACGGTGGAAGGGTAGCGGTAACGATTACTGCCGCAATATTTTTAGAAGAAATTTCTTTTTGTGGATTAAGTCCAAGTTTTTGAAACATTAATTTTAAAGAATTGTTGGTGATTTCACCACCTCCATCCCCTGTGCCATTAAGTCCGATCACTAATCCATAACCTATGACCGGATTAGATCTAACCCCTTTGATAGATATTAGATCTTTAAGTTTAGCTTCGCTGCCAAAACATTCGTGGTTGGTTAAAAAAGTTAAAAGGAATAATAAATAAATAAAATTTTTCATATTTTTTACCTTAGTACTTCGACATACGATTCTAAAATATCACTTGAATTTACGGAGTCATCAACACTTATTGATCTTCTAGACACTAAAGCTTCAACTTCTACAGTTCTTTTATTACCCTTATATATGACATTTTTTCTTCCCCTGATAAGAAGATGATCCTTATTAATTTGGTCTACGACGATGCTTGAAATTTTATCAAAAACTTTATCTTGATCATCCTTTTCACCATCTTTTGCAGCACTGCCTGTCTCGGTTGGCGCAGGGGATTCGGCGACTGAGGCCGGTGCTTTTGAAGGTGAAGCTGGATTGTTTGGGCGCAGAATATCAGGATAAGCTCTTTTTAGTTCCATAGAAATTTTACTTTTCAAATCTTCAAACACGTTGACAACTATAATATCGCCATTTTGTTTGCTACTATTTTGGGTGAATAAGTGGTTGTCTGCATCCATGTTGGCCCATAGACCGTTGGTTTTGGTGTTGTCGTACAGGTCTTCGGTGGTATATCTTCTTGTTCCGGATTCATCGACAGCTTTATATTGCCTTTGAGTTTTAGGTGGGAGATAGCTATAATTTGATGAATTGATGCTTTTAGATTTATTATCCAATGTTTTAAAATGAGCAAATTTGTCTTTGGGTGGTTTATTTTTGTTAACATCAGATTGTTTATCCAGTTCACTATATATTTTATCAATATAGCTACTACAACCCAAAAGCAGATGGGTAGTAAAAATTAAAATTCCAAGTTTTAAAATCATAAGTCTACCTTTACTTGATTAAAGTTAATAACTCGACCAGAGACATAAGTTTTATTTTGTCTTTGTAATTTTACAATTTCATTATATTTAGCATTTTTGACCGGAATGGCTGTCCCTGATAGTGATATGCCATCTTTTTCAAAAATGATAGTGGTGGGATGTCCATATTTGACAATATCAAAAGGGATGATGTCGTTATTTTTTAAAACATTTCCTTCAGCTAAAGATTGGGTCGGGCGATAAAATTGGATTTCATTCAATGCACTAAAATATATTTCAGGCTTGGTGGCATAAATATAATCTTCGCGAAAATCGTTTTCTAAAAAGCCTCGGTTTGATGGATTGATATTTTTGGTTGAAATTAAAACTTTTGTCTTGGTGGCAATTTCGGCGTTTACCCATTCATTTGTCGAGATGTTGGTGTTAGAATTATAAATGGAAATTTTTATGTTTTTATGTCCAAGGAAATGGCAATCTTCACAGGTAAATTTTATCTTCTGTTCATCATCTAACTTTAAAAAAGAGGAATTATTTAGAAGATTGGTTTTGATGATTATCTGATCCTTAGAAAGAATTAAATGATTTTGTAAATAGTTTTTAAATTCAATAAACTTAAACTGATCGGGATATATTTTTATTTTATAATTAGGAATTTCTTCCGATAGAATTTTTTCTATGTATTTTGCCTTTAAATTCGAATCATAACTATAAATAGCTTTGATAATTTTTTGTTGAACATCTGTTAGACAATCAGTTTTTTTAAAAAAATAACCAGGTGATGGATCTTCGGTCTTTTCAAAATAAAAAATAGTCGGATAAAAATGGACGCTACATTCTGTTAAGCAATAGCTGGGTGCTGAAAAAATAAATAAAAATATACTTAACATGTATTTCATAGTTACCTTAATTGGTTGACAGTATTTAACATCTGGTCTGCAACCCCCATGACTTTGGAATTCATTTCATATGCTCTTTGGGCCCGTATAAGATCTGTCATTTCAGTCATGGTATTAACATTTGATAACTCTAATGCCCCCTGCATCAAGGTGCCGGTATTTTCGGTGCCAGGTATTCCCTGAATTGGAACACCACTTGATTCAGTCATACGGTAAAGATTATTCCCGCTGGAACTTAGACCGGCTGGATTGATAAAAGTGAACACCGGGATTGTTCCGAGATTGCTAGGTTCTGGCTGGTTATTGAAATAAACATCCACTGTTCCTTCTTCATTAACATTAACACTCCTGATGTTAGGTGGTATGGTAAATCCAGGAAATAATTTGTAACCTTGCCTGGTAACCAAATTTCCTTGTTGATCCACCGTAAATGAACCATCTCGAGTGTATCTAATTTCATTATTCGGAAGAATAACGCCAAAAAAACCATCTCCATTAATCATCATGTCAAATGGACCTTCTGTAATTTTGGTACTGCCTTGGGAAAAGTTTTTTCTAATGCCTGAAACTTTGACCCCTGACCCAATTTGTACTCCTACAGAATAACGGGTGGATGATGATGATCGGCTCCCAGACTCCTGGACAGTTTGATAAAGTAGATCTTCAAATTCTGTGCGAGATTGTTTAAAGGCAGTAGTATTAATGTTGGCGATATTGTTGGAGATGGTATTTACGTTATCAGCTTGGGCTGCCATCCCTGTGGCGGAAGTATCAAGAGCTTTAAGCATCGCAGAGAGTTCTTGCGGGATTATTAAAAATAAACAAATAAAGAAATATAAAAAATTAAAATTTTGATATCTCATTAACACCCTTACCGGTTATATGGTCATATGTTTTAATTGCTTTTTGAATGTTTTCAAAATGGCGATGAGCTTTTATGAGCTCTGCCATTTCAGAAATGGCATTTACATTTGAGCCTTCTAAAAAACCTTGATGAACAGTTGAAGTCAAATTATTTTGCTTTATATTAGTTGCATCTAAGTTAATAAATAAAAGCCCACCCTCCTTTCTGAGTGCCTGAATATCATTAAATTCAACCACTGAAAGGTCACCAACCTTTTGTTTATCGTTAAACACTTCTCCGTTATGATTTATTTCAATAGATTTTCCAGTTACTTTAATTGCTCTTTCTTCTGGAGAAGGCAATGTGGTTGATTGATTAGTCGTTTCTTGGACGTTAATTTTTGATAAAACTGGAAATCCTTGTTCATTAACTAAAAGTCCATCTTGGTTAATAGATAAAATTCCCCGCCTAGAATATCGTAGTCCATTTTCAGTAAGTACTTCAAAAAACCCTTTTCCACTTATTGCTAGATCTAGTGGATTACCGGTTGGCTTAAGTTGTCCTTGTTCAAAATCTGTGAAGGTTCCGTTGACTGCTACAAAACCATCTTCTGCACCATAACTGCGATAAAAATCACTTGGTTTCCATTCTTTTCTTGGTAGATCAATATCATCTAACCCTTTAGTGAGAGCGGTAAGGTGTTCTTTAAAAGTGGTTTGATCTTTTTTAAAACCCACTGAGTTGGCGTTAGCCACGTTGTTAGCGATGGTTTCGACTTTTTGTTGTTGAGCAATCGCCCCTGATACTGAAACCCATAAATCATTCAAAACACCCTCCTGGTGTTTGGATATTCTCAATGTTAACTATACCTCGTGCTATGTCATTTATTCTACACCAGGCAAATTTGACCATTGCAAGAACAAGAGGTTTTTTAATGCGTTTTCTTGGTGAAAGATGTAATATTCTACAACGTATTTTAAATACTTATCAGTGTTTGACTGAATTGATATGCTAACAGTTTGTGACGACAAAAAAATGACATACTAATTATCTTTTTTTATGAGGTGAGGTATAAACCGTGAAAATAGAGAGTTTTGAAAAAAATTTACAAGAACTTGAGCAGATAGTCTTGGAATTAGAAAAAGGTGACTTGAATCTGGATAACGGTTTAAAAAAATTTGAGCATGGGGTTAAGCTTTATAAACAATGTAAAAACTATCTTGCTCAAGCAGAAAAAAAAATTGGAATTTTAAGAGAGAATCTCAAGATAGAGGATGTCTTGTAATTGAAAATTCAAAGTATGAACAGCTATCGTGAAATATTTTTTTCCTTGGTTTTATTTTTGCTATATGCATGTAGCAATGCTGAGAATATGCAAAACACGGCTGATCCTGTAGGTGTAAATTTTGATGTTAGTGATTTAAATCATTCGGAAGAAAGTAAAATTCACATAACTGAAAGTGATTTACAAAATAGGCAAGGTCCTATTGTTGAAGGAGTAAATGAGAATTTTGATGAGGTCAAAAGACGCAAAAAATCAGTAGGGTTAATCCTAGGTCCCGGGCTCAATCGGACAATATTATATGCTTCGATGTTTGCCGTATTTGAAAAGAAGAGCGTTCCTATACATTATATCGCAGGGATTGGTTACGGTGCAATCGTTGCAAGTATGTACGCCTCTAAAATGTCTAGCTCAAAAATTGAGTGGTGCTTTTATAATTTCTTTAACAAGATCAAGGGGAAAAAACCTTTTTCCAAAGCTTGGAACGCTGCAGTTAAAGAGCATTTGCTTACGCAAATAAATGGAAAAAATATTGAAGATTTTGATAAGGTTTTGGTTTTGCCGGTTTGGGACCAAAATAAAAATATGATTACTTATAAAAAAAGAGGAAATCTGGAAGAAGCATTAAAATTTAATTATACTCTAGCTACCTTTTTGGAAGAGGAGCATTCATTAAGCGAGTTCAACTATTTTGATCGGGATTATTTTCAAAAAAATGGAGTTGATTTACTAGTTGCAGTAAATCTTTTAAATAATGTGAAATTTTCAGATGTAGATAGTTTTAGTATACTAGGTTATGAAAAATTAAAAAATAACTTTGAAAAAAATAAAAAATATGTAGATATTTTTTATAATTTTACCACGAACAATATCTTAATGGATCAACCTGAGAATGTTCCAGAACTTCTTTTAAAAGCTAGCAAAGAGAGCGAAAAACTTTCCGAATTGATATTAGGAGAAATAAATAATTAGTAAATAGTCTTAATGATTGTAACCTATTCCAAATAGGTTACAATTAGATGTTAATAATAATTTTTTTTAAAAGGCTTTTATATTTAAATGAAAAAATTGATTAAAGTGATTCTGGTTTTAGTGACCTTAGGTGTTTTGGGTATTTTTTTTATCACGGCATTGTTATTTTATTTTTCTTTTGATTTACCCAAAATAGATAGTCTGGCAGATTATAGGCCACCTATTCCCTCCCAAATACTTTCAAAAGACGGAGTGGTACTGGCAGAGCTTGGTGTTGAAGACCGTGTGATTGCCCAAATGAATGAAATTCCCAAGGTGATTCTAGATGCTTTTTTGTCTGCCGAAGATGATTCATTTTTCCAGCATAAAGGAGTGGATTATGGCGGAATGATTAGGGCCATGTTAATGAATTTAAAATCAGGGAAGGTGGTCCAGGGAGGAAGTACGATTACTCAACAGGTGGCAAAATCACTTTTGCTTACCAGTGAAAGGTCGTATGCTAGAAAAATCAAAGATATTCTTCTGGCACAAAGGATTGAAAAAAAATTTTCTAAAGAAGAAATTCTTTTTTTATATTTAAATCAAGTATATCTTGGTGGTGGAAATTATGGCATTAAGAACGCATTCCATGGATATTTTGGCAAAGAGCTATCAGAAACCACAGTAGCGGAGGCTGCTTTAATGGCGGGGCTTTTAGTTGCTCCAGGCCGTTATTCACCATATATAAATCCTAAATTCGCAATCGCCAGGCAACGATATGTATTAAGTAGGATGCATACAAACAACCGGATTACTACTGCGCAATATGAGGACGCATTAAAGGAAGAAATAAAATATCGGTCTCGAAAAAAAGAAAAATTTAAGGCACCTTATTTCACTGATTGGGTAAGACAACGAGTTATTGAATTAGTAGGGGAGGAAAAATTTTTTAAAGACGGTTTTCGAATTGTTACTACGCTTGACTGGCAGTTACAACAAGTTGCGGAAAATGAAGTGGTCAATGGGGTCAAAGAAATAGATAAGAGGCAAGGTTATAAGGGACCACTTGGAGCAATTAGCCTGCAAGAAGAATTGGCTAATTATGAAAAGGAATATAGGAAAAAATTGTTAAAAGATAAATCTGAATATTTTACTATAGATTATAATAATGATTTCTTAATTAAATATGAGTTAGAGTTTCAAGAAAGTGAATATCAGGCACTTCAGGTCCGAAACACTAAGCTTTTGCGTGATACTCAAAACAATAATAGATTTTATCCAGGTTTGGATCCTAAAGATACTTTTGTGGAACTTATCCAAGTAGGAGAGTGTTATAAGGCGGTTGTAGTAAGCATTGATTCACTTGATAGAATTGTTTATTTTTCTTTAGGTGGGGTGACTGGAATTATACCTTACGAACAATTCAGTTGGGCCAAGGAAAGAGTGTTGGATGCTGAGAGACCAAATTATTCTTTGGTTAGCAATCCTTCTTCAATATTAAAACCTGGGGATATAATTCA
>Ga0156359_152_pt1 | contig 11486 bp, 14 predicted proteins | sample RifOxyA1_FD_108004 | JGI IMG/M metagenome (GOLD analysis project Ga0156359, IMG submission 108004) | Bdellovibrionales bacterium RIFOXYA1_FULL_36_14 | reverse complement strand
CCATGCAAATTCGTCTTGTTCGATGATGGATAAAAAGACCAAAATGATAGAAGTTAACGCACAGAGTGGATATCAAATTGGTGAAACTGTTGGTATTGAAATAACCAACAACCAAGGGCTACAAGCAGTCCTCATTGGTTATTTCCTACCTTTTATACTTATGTTTTTAATGATGGCATTATCTTTTTTTATTTTTCAAAATGAGCTTATTGCAGGGGTTGCATCAATTTTGGTTCTTATTCCTTATTATATGGTTTTATTTTTGTTAAAAAAAACACTAAAAAAACAATTTCAATTTCGTTTAAAAAAATATTTCTCCAATAAGTTCTAAGATTTTTGGCTTTTAAAACAATAGTGCACGTGTTATAAAAAAAAACCTAAAACATAATTTTCAAATATTATTAATGTTTTCAACCAGGACTGTGAAAGACATGGACAGTTTAATGCTTTCATCTATAGTATCATTAAGTTTAATAGGTTTTGTTTCAGCCAGTGTTCTATTTGTTGCTTCAAAAAAATTCAAGGTTTATGAGGATCCCAAAATTGATCAAGTGGAAAAACTTCTCCCTGGTGCAAATTGCGGAGGATGTGGTTTCGCTGGATGCAGGAACTTTGCGGAAGCTGTTGTCAAAGCTGGAAAATTGGAAGGTTTGAATTGCCCAGTAGGTGGTTCTGCCATGATGATTGAAGTAGGGAAAGTTATTGGTATTGAAGTCCTTGCCAGTGAACCACTCATAGCGGTTCTTCGTTGCAATGGAACTAAAGCAAATGCAGTGGCAAAAATAAACTACGATGGGGCTTCAAATTGTGTGGTGGCTCACGCTTTATTTTCAGGAGAAAGTGGATGTCCAAACGGCTGTGTTGGTTTGGGGGATTGTGTAAAGGTTTGTCAATTCGATGCTCTTTATATGGATGAACAAACTGGGCTTCCCGTGGTTGACGAGGAAAAATGTGTGGCTTGTGGAGCATGTGTCAAAGCCTGCCCCAGATGTCTATATGAGCTAAGACCCAAGGGACCAAACGGAACTAGAGTATATGTGGCTTGTATGAATACGCAAAAAGGTGTGGTCGCCAAGAAAAATTGTAATGTGGCATGTATTGCTTGCATGAAGTGTGTAAAGGTCACGGATAGTAAATCGGTCAGTGTGACCAACCAATTAAGCTATATTGATACCAACGTGAATGCCCGTGAACATGGCCCTGCTCTAATAGGGTGTTGTCCCACTGGGGCCATTTTAGGAGTTAAAATAGCAGGAATTAAATCAGTTAAAAGCGAGAGTAATTCATGAGTGATTTAAAAACATTTCCCAAAGGTGGAGTTCATCCCAGCGATCATAAGCTATCGTCTCAAAAAAAGACTTTAATTTTACCGCTTCCTAAAGTCGCAAAAATACCACTGTCTCAACATTTGGGAGCACCCGCTGTTGCTGTGGTAAAAAAAGGTGACCAAGTAAAAGTAGGAACGTTGCTTGCTAAATCTGGTGGATTCATTTCGGCGAACATTCATTCATCGGTATCGGGAACTGTCGCTATGATAAGTGAAGCGACAGATACAAGTGGATATCTTAAAGAGATGGTGGTTATCAACGTGGAAGGGGATGAATGGGAAGTAAACATCGATCGATCCACTGATCTTAAATTAGAAATTGTAAATACTCGCGAAGAAATCATAGAGATTGTTAAAAATGCAGGGATTGTCGGGCTTGGTGGTGCGACCTTCCCTACACACGTAAAACTGATGGTTCCTCCTGGTAAGAAAGCTCAAGTTTTAATTATTAACGGTGTAGAATGTGAGCCTTACTTGACCAGTGATCATCGGGTCATGCTAGAGCGTGCGGATGAGATGCTTGTTGGAATTAAAATAATCATGAAGGCATTGAACGTTGAAAAAGCGGTGATTGGAATTGAAAGTAATAAACCGGATGCTATTGAACATTTAGCATCTAAAACAAAAGATTATCCAGGGATATCAGTTCAGCCTTTAAAAGTAATGTATCCTCAAGGTGGTGAAAAGCAATTAATAAAGGCCATCACGGGACGAGAAGTTCCTAATAAGGGTGGTCTTCCCATAGACGTAGGCGTTGTGGTGCAAAATGTGGGAACGGCTCTTGCTGTTTATGAAGCAGTTCAAAAGCATAAACCTCTCATCGAAAGAGTTATAACCATTACAGGTAAATCGGTCAAAAATCCTGGGAATTATTTAGTTCGGATTGGCACACCGGTTATTGATTTAATTGAAGCTTCGGGAGGATTGCCAGAAGATAGTGGAAAAATAATTAGCGGTGGTCCGATGATGGGTAAGGCATTAACCAGTACGGAAGTGCCTATTGTCAAAGGTACCAGCGGTATTTTGATCATGACCGATAAGGAAGCTAAAAGAATACCTCAAAGCAATTGTATCCGTTGTGGAAAATGCGTTTCAGTTTGTCCACTTGGACTTGAGCCCTATCTTCTTTATCAACTTAGTATTAAGCGAAAGTTTGACAGACTTGAAAATGAAGATGTGATGAATTGTTGTGAATGTGGTTCATGTCAATTTACCTGTCCAGCTTCACTACCTCTTCTTGATTATATGAGACTTGGTAAATTAGAAGTGGGTAAATTAATTCGGTCCCGCAAAAACAATTAAAAAAGGAAGCAAAGAGTGACGACTAAATTGTTGACAGTATCTCCATCCCCTCACGTCCATGGGGACTTTTCAACTCAAAGAATTATGCTGGATGTGGCAATTGCTTTAATGCCCGCACTTCTTGTCTCTATACTCTATTTTGGAGTAGGGGCATTGAAAGTTGTACTTGTCGCAGTAGTGGCATGTGTACTTTTTGAATATTTGATTCAAAAATTTTTGCTTAAAGTTCCGGTAACCATTACCGATGGCTCTGCTTTGGTTTCAGGACTACTTCTGGCATTTAACGTTCCTAGCAGTATTCCAACATGGATGCTCATATTAGGAGCTTTAGTTACCATTGGGATTGCTAAAATGTCTTTCGGTGGGCTTGGAAGAAATCCTTTTAATCCTGCGTTAGTTGGAAGGGTTTTTTTATTAATATCTTTTCCCGTAGATATGACTAATTGGCCAAAACCAAGACTGCTTGATTTTAGTTTTGTTGATGCCGTAAGTGGTGCAACGGCCCTGGGAAAATTAAAAGAAGGCGTTATGATGGGAGAAACCGTTGATAAGTTGATGATGGAAATCCCAAGCTATATCGATTTGTTTGTCGGAAACGTAAATGGTTCTCTTGGTGAAATGTCAGCTGCCGCTCTTTTAATTGGTGCAGTTTATTTACTCGTGAGAAGAGTCATTAGCATCCAAATACCTATGAGCTTCATTTTATCAGTGGTTCTACTAACTGGAATTTTCTGGTTATATGATCCTAGCCGATATGCTGATCCTCTATTTCATATATTATCAGGAGGACTGATGCTTGGTGCCTGGTTTATGGCAACCGATATGGTGACTAGTCCCATGAGTAAAATTGGTATGATCATTTTTGGGCTTGGCTGCGGGCTGCTTACGGTGTTGATTAGACTTTTTGGGGCCTATCCGGAAGGAGTGTCTTTTGCTATACTCATAATGAATGCAGTAGTTCCTCTCATAAATAGATCTTGTACGCCTAAAAGATTTGGGGAGGTTTTAAAGTGAAAAAGAAAAATCTTGAATCTACTTTTATTAATATGGCACTAGTCTTAGTGAGTATCGCGTTTTTGTCCTCCGCTTCTTTAGCATACGTATATAAATTAACTAAAGATAAAATTGAAGTGAGTAAAAAATTAAAACAATTGGAAGCTATAAAGGAAGTCATTCTACCCGATTATAGTAACTCACCAAGTGAAGAAATGTATAAAATTAAAATTGAAGAAGGTGGAGAGCTTGAATGTTACCCAGCTAAACAAAATGGTGAACTTAAGTCAGTGGCCGTAAAAACCTATACCAAAAATGCTTTTGGCGGAGAGATGTGGCTGATGGTGGGAATGTTACCTGATGGAACTATTAATAAGGTTTCAGTTATTGATCAAAAAGAAACTCCAGGACTAGGAACCAAAGTAACTGAAGAAAAATTTAAAACGCAATTTATGGGAAAAAATCCGAGTTCATTCAAGCTTAAAGTTAAAAAAGATGGTGGGGATGTGGATGCAATTACCGCGGCAACTATTAGTTCCAGAGCGGTCTGTGATGCTATTGAGAGAGCTTATAAAGCGTTTGTAAGTAGTAAATAGGGAAGGGAAAAAATATGTGGAAAGAATTGATTAAGGGAATTATTAAAGAGAATCCATCCTTGGTTCTTCTCCTTGGAATGTGTCCGACACTTGGGGTCACCACTTCAGCTCTTAATGGAATGGGGATGGGGATGGCCACCTTGTTTGTACTAGCGTTATCTAACGTTGCTATTTCTCTTATCAAGAACTTGATTCCTGATAAAGTTAGAATACCCTGCTATATTGTGGTCATAGCTTGTTTTGTGACGATTGTTGATTTATCAATGAATGCTTACACTCCAGCTCTCCACGCTCAGCTTGGACTATTTATTCCTCTTATTGTGGTTAACTGTATAATTTTGGCCAGGGCTGAAGCTTTTGCATCTAAAAATAATGTGGTTATGTCGCTCATGGATGGAATTGGAATGGGACTAGGCTTCACTCTTTCATTAACCTTACTTGGTGGAATTAGAGAAATTCTTGGCAGTGGCTCCTTTTTTGGCTTTAAATTTGTAAGCGAAAATACCAGTACTATTTTATTGTTTGTGATGCCTCCAGGAGCTTTTCTAGCACTTGGATATTTGGTGGCAGTTGTTAATAAACTAAAAAAAGCTAAAGCATAAGGATTATCTATGGAATATTTTGTTATTATCATTGGCGCAGTTTTTGTTAATAATATTATTTTTGCTCAGTTTCTTGGAATATGTCCTTTTTTGGGAGTTTCAAATAAAATATCTACGGCGACCGGCATGGGGCTTGCTGTAGTTTTTGTTATTTCTTTGGCAACCACCGTAACTTACCTTGTTCATCACTATATTTTGGTTCCTTATAATATTGCATTCATGCAAACGGTAACCTTTATCTTGGTTATCGCAGCTCTGGTTCAGTTAGTGGAAATTATACTTAAGAAAGTGGCTCCTCCTCTTTATCAAGCACTTGGTATTTTTCTTCCTTTGATTACTACTAATTGTGCTGTTTTAGGTGTGGCCATATTAGTTATTCAAAAAGAATTTAATTTGATTCAATCGGTGGTTTTTGCCAGCGCTACAGCTGTAGGTTTTACCCTGGCCATGATTTTGTTTGCCGGGATAAGAGAGCATTTGGAACTTATGGATATCCCCGAAGGTATGAAAGGGATTCCCATTGCTCTTATTACGGCTGGTCTTTTGTCACTTGCTTTCATGGGATTTGCTGGGTTAGTGTAGTCTATCTATTCGAAATTTATAAATAATTAATTTATTCTGCACAAAGTTAGAATTTTTTATATGGTTCATAGAGTTGTAACCACTTTGTTTACAACGCTGTTGATAATAATTTCATGACGTGGCATATTCGCCCCATGAAAACAAAGAGCTTTAAAGAGTATTTAAACCTAGAATTTGCCAAAAGGTGTAAGAAGAATCCTCTCTACTCTTTGCGTGCATTTGCTAGAGATATTCAAATTAGTCATTCATCGCTTTGCCAATTTTTTAAAGGTAAAAGGCAAATGTCCAAAGAGATGATTGAAAAAGTAGGTCTCGCCCTTTCCTTATCACCAGATGAAATAAATAAATTTTCAAAAAACGCTAAAGGCGAAATTATTTACGATACGCTTAAAGAAGATGAATATCATCTACTGAGTGATTGGTACTACGATGCCATTTTGGAACTTTTATCGACTAAAAATTTTAAATCAGATTTCAACTGGATTGCCAGAAGACTTAATATAACCCTTGCCGAAGTAAAGCTTGCCGTCATGAGGCTTCAAAAATTAAATCTCATTTACCTTGATGAAGAAGGTAAAATTTTTGATAAGACTTCGGGATTTACCACGACGGCCAGTGATAATGCCTACACTGATTCAGCCAAGAAGAAAAAGCAAAAGCAGCTTTTCAATTTGGCCAAAGATGCAATTGATAAATTTGATGTTCGGGAGCGCAGCCATTCCGGAGTGACTTTTGCTGTCAGCATGAAAAAATTTGACGAGGCCCGTGCCATGATAAAAAAATTCAGACGTGAATTGTCCGCGTTACTTGAAGGAGATCAAAATGATTTGGACGACGTTTATCATCTTGCGATTGCCTTGTTTCCATTAACTAAAAATGAATTAAATCAAAATAATTCGGGGGAGAGTTTATGAAGAAAATGAAATTGGTATTTTTATTATTAACGTTAGTGTTATTGCAATCAGCACTCAGTGCGCCACTTATGGAAGGACGAGAGTCTGATGGCGAAGAAGGTTATAAGGAATGGACGTGGGATGATGGGTATTATAAATTGACATATTATGGTGCGGTACTTTTAACAAAAAAATATGCTAACTTACAGAAAGGGACATATTTACGGATACCAACCCTCAATTATGAGTTGCAATTTTCGGACGATGGTAGAGACTACATATATTCTGATAATGCTGAATATATCGGCCCATTGGAAAATGAGATTGTAAAACACTATAAATATTATAATTCAAATAAGTTTCATATCATTAATCAATATTTGCAAAAGGTAGTATTACAAACTTTGAAAAACGATGTAACAATGCTTACTCATAGAATGAATTTATGGAATGAAATCGTAACTGCGTGGTTACTTTCAATTAAGCCAACGCAATTACAATTAGATCGTTTGTGTAAACAATTTTTTGAACAAGAAAGATCGTTTCAATTAGATGTTGAGATACTACGTGTAAGGAGTTGTGATTTTTTAGAAGAACTTGCATTAATACCAGGATATTCAAGCGTATCCAATAATTGCAAAAATTTATTAATTAATACAATGATTGGGGTTGAAGAGTCGGGGGGCTATTTGTATCTTAATGAATATGCATTGAAAAAATCTGTTTTGGAACACGCATTTAGTTTGAAAGAAATTAATGGATTTGCTCATGATATTGCGAGATATCCAGAGATGGGAAATATCAATTTGGTTAATAAAAGAAAAGAAAGAATCAAACATGCAGTAATTTTTATTAAAAAGCTTGGTTATGACAAGGAAACATTGGAAAAATTTGCGGGTTCTACATACATGGTAATCAAAGATGAATTTAATAAATAATAGAGTGATATTATTAATGCTTTGGCTGCTTTGTTGTGACCAAAGTATTGCAAATATCACAGATGATTACATCGAAAGTATAAAATCGCATTCGGGATTGGAGAGTGTCGAGAGCTCTCTTGTTTTGTATTATACTAAGTTGATTACAAGTGGGAAGATGACCATATTTAAAGAAGAAAGAAGCGAGTTAAATAACCGGTTAATTAATTTAGAAAACGTTTATCCGGGATATATTTTAAAGCGGATTGATAAAAAAATAATTAAAGAATATTTTTTGTATCAAGGAAAAAAGCTGGAGCGACTGAGTGAAAAAAATCCGGGTAAAAAAGTTTTTAAAAAATACCTGGAAATTAAAAATAATGAGCTGGAAGTGTCTTTCTTTGATGATTTGATCCAATTTGGACAAGGACGTGGAGTCTATTATTATAAAGAAAACAGTATAATGGTTGATTTTGTGGAAACGAATTCACTCATGCTGGTTTTAATTCATGAACTGACCCACTTCTTTGATAAGGAAGCTAAGGATGTTCGGAACAATTTGGATCAGTTATACGAAGAGATCAAGTTTTACTCAGACGTAGATTTATTAAATGCTTTTAATAATAAGACATTTGGTCGGTATTGGTTTTTAGAAACGGTTTATTTAAAGAGAAAATTTCATGAAGCAAAAGCGATCTACAATACCTGCATGATCGTGGATGAAATGAACAGGCTTGGAGTTAAGTTGGATTTGAGTCTGGCGGATCGAGGTTTTTATAAGAATATTTTAAACCGAAAGAAAAGTTGCAGCAGATTCGTGAACGACTTACTTGGAATTAATGAGTTGGAAAAAATGTCACTCTTTTGGGACAAAAATACACCAAAACACAAAGCAGTCACTTCCTATATTTATCAGTGGTTTAAAGAAAATGGATTTGAATACTAATTTTTACCATCTATAACCCGCAAGGACTCTCTGACTGAGGGGTTGGTGGTAGGTAGGATAATCACCCGCTTTTTCCCAAACTCTTCCCGAAGAATTGCAAGGAATTCATCTAACCAAGAGGGGCCAACTGAGATGACACCTTTAAAATCCAGTTCGATAAGTTCATTTTTTTTGGGTTTCATGTAGGCCTTTAATGACAAGGCTGCATCTCTTCCGGCCGGACGCGAAGTTAATATATCTCCAAATTTTATTAACGAGATTTTCATTTTATACCCCAACACATAAGCGTGAATGTACCATACGAACGTAGTGGAAAATTTTCCATCTCTTTTAGACATTTCATTCCCAGATCACCATAACAAATTTGGGCCCGTCCTGAATGACAGGCGATTCCTCTGTTTTCATTTCCAAGTATATTATTTAAGACATATTTGAGGCCATTGCCCCGTCTTTCTGGACTTCTTCCTGAAATTTGTTTTTCAAATGCAATTTTTAAAGCTTCATCATCATTTTTTATTGAAGCATCGACTTTTGACAGGGACTTAAATATTCCTTGTCCTCGATCTGCTATAACGATCCAAAGAAATTTTCCGCTAATTTGAAAGTTAAACCAACAACCGGGGACACCAGACCATTGTCCCATATTATGATCAAAGGAGTTGTTTCCGATTTCTCCTGTAGTTGAGATAATAAGTGCCAGTAAGTTATCTGATTGCAAGCTCTTTTTGAGATCTTTAAATTTATTAAGTCTTCCTTGAAAAACGTCTCTTGTTTCAGAAATATCGGAAGGATTTTGAGTGATCTTGGAAGAACAAAACCAATCTTTAATTTTTTCTAAATCTGGTCTGCCGATTATTTCGTAAACAGTTTTTGGTGAAGATCCACGGGACTGTATTATTTTTTCTGCAACTAGAGATTTAAGATGACGGTGTAAAGCCTGTGGGGTGATTTTGAGAAGCTTTGCTAAATCACTAGGGCGAATTCTTCCTTTCTTGGTAATAATTTTAACTATTTGTGATTTTGTTTGTGTTTTCATTTATAGTTTATAGTTTACAGTAAACTATAAACTATAACAACCTTAATAACGTTACTTTTGGGTAAATGACAAAAATAGGCGGTATAAATAAAAGATAAAGTGGTAGGAAAAATGATGAAAACTGGTTTCAAATTTTTTTCGAGGATATCGAGATTATTTCATTAATACCTTCTAAATTGACTTTTCATGAGAACATCAAAATTGATAAACTGGTGAACTTATTTACGAAAAAATCTTGAGAGTGCTAATAAATGGCTTTCTACGTTCTTATTTCTGATTCGTAATTAGCGAAAGATTATGCAGCTTGCTGTTTTTTAACATATCTAAAATATTTATGACTTTATCGTAAATAACATTTTTATCAACTCGAAGGAACAAAATTTTCTATAAATAAAATTGTGGAAAAACTTAAGTCTTTAGGATAAAGCCAGGACGGAAGATTTATCTTATCAGGATAACCTGACCCGCAAATCAAGCTAATTGAGCAATTTTTTGGTGGATTCAATTCCGTCATATTTACGGTAAAATAGACGAAACAGGAGACATGAAATGGGGTCAGTAAAGCGAATGATTCAGCGGGTTCATTTTGCTTGTCATTAAATAATCAATAAATATAGAATATTAAATATGAATAAAAAAATATTCTACTTTGTATGTCTGTTGATTTATATCACTTCGGCTTGTGGGCAAAGCCTGAAGATTGCTACGATTAATTTGTGGCATTATCCTAATGAATTTTCAAAGAGGTTGAATAGTTTTTTATTGGAAGATCATAATTTTAATATTGATATTTATGCCTTTCAAGAGGCATGGACTATCGGAAACAAAAGTATCTATAAAATGTTTTTAAAAAAGAAAGGATATTATGATTGTTATTTTCGAACTAATCGGTTTCCTTTTTTCGAGGAAGGGCTCGCAGTAGTTAGTAAGTATCCAATTATCAATTGTCAATCTTATGAGCTTCCAATGTTACGTTCAACAAAACGTAGAAAAATTATAATTGCAGAAGTCTTAACCAATCTTGGTAAGATTATTATTGTGAATGTACATTTATCTCCATTTGAAAACAATCATAATGAAAGGGTTGCTCAAATACAGAATGTTGCGGATAGAGTTGCCGATTTGGTTTCAAGAGAAAAAACTATTATTGTAGGTGATTTCAATGAACCCTATAGTAATACTTTTTTCCAAGAGCTATTTGATCTAGGCTTTATTAATGTTATTGATGAGAATACCTGTACTTATTGTAAAAATAATCCTTATTCAGATAAATTATACGATAGTTCTTTAGATAATATTTTTTATAATAACACAAAATTTAAATTGAAAGCTTCAAAGATTATATTCGATCACAATGCTGTTTCTGATCATTATGGACTATTTTTAGAAGTCAGCAATTTCTAGTATTTTTCCGGAAATCTTATTCGCAAGATTTCCTTGATCATTTCGTTGATACGTTTCTTTTCAGTTATTTTATAGTTTTCCACTTCAACAACGAAGTCATCCGTTTCAAAAACATTTCTAATAGCTTCATATCTTCCATTACCGTCAAAGATAATATATTTTCCATTTTCTAATTCAACTACACGTATGGGGTTTTTTGATGGAATAAGCGCGTTTGCTTCCCCGATTGTCAGCGTTTTTTTGTTCAGAATTTTTTCCTTGCTTGATACTAATTTGTTGATTCTCATTTGAAGTTTTTCCTTAGATTTTTCATGAGTAATCGGGTGAATCATTTCTAATTGTTTCAAAGGAACGTTCAGATATTCGACACCGTTATTTTCGGTCATAATGTGTAGCCTCAATTGGGTTGCGTAATAGTGAGACTTATTCAGATTGGACATGATGTCTACGGTCTTATTTTTAGTATCGATCAATCTATTTAAAAGTGAATGCAGGCATTCGTTAAAAGTATTGGCACAGATTCCAGACGAAATCGTTAGCTGCAAAAAGATCAAAGTAGTGATATAAATTGATGAAACAGATTTGGTCATAGTTTTTTTTCGGATATAAGTACAAAACTATTATGATCAAACCTATAAATTAGATAAATTTGTATTATTTTGCCTATTTAACAGAAAAACTTTGTTTTTTTAGTAAGTTATTTTTTTGGTTAAATATTATTGTAAAGTTGGCTATCGTAAAAAATAATTGTTATCAATCTTATTTTTTAATAAACAATAAAAGTTAAACTGGAATGGCATGGAATAACTGGGCGAAGTTGATGAAAAAATTATTAGAAAAAATATTTTTTTATATGATTTATTTCTGATTGGTAATCAGCGAGAGATT
>Ga0156359_145_pt1 | contig 12177 bp, 11 predicted proteins | sample RifOxyA1_FD_108004 | JGI IMG/M metagenome (GOLD analysis project Ga0156359, IMG submission 108004) | Bdellovibrionales bacterium RIFOXYA1_FULL_36_14 | reverse complement strand
GTCAATTGCACGCTTACCTGCATCTGCTCACATAAATGCATAATCTCCAAAAAATCTGGATGTAACAACGGCTCTCCAGTAACATGTAGACAAATTTCTTCAGTCAGTGGGGCGACCTGTTTCAAAATATGATGAAACTCATTGGTACTCATTGATTTTTTTTTATGTTTAGTTTGCACGCAAAAAGAACAATTGAGATTACAAATATTGGTGATTTCGATATATATTTTTTTAAGCATCTATGCATAATTTAGCAAATTTTATAGGTGTTAATCTAGTGGTTTCGGTCTTTATTTGCATAAAATAAACTCGAAGATGTTGCCAAGACCATTAAGCAAAGCAAAAGGTTGCTAATGATTTTCCATTGTCATTTCGATTTTTTCAAATAAAATGCATGTTATCTGGTGAGTGAGTGAGCAGCTTATTTATGCAAAGACTTAGATTATTAGCTTCTAAAATCATGGAAATTTATGATGAGTCTCACGACTTTTTTCAAGCTTTTCAACAAAAAACCGGTTTAACTTGCATACCTGATTGTGGAGAATGTTGCCTCAGTACCGAAGTTAGCGCATCAATCTTAGAGATGATTCCTACTGCTTTGGATTTATACGACCAAAAATTGGCTGAAAAAGTTTTAGATACTCTTGAGCAATTAAACGAAACTAGTCACTGTATTTTTTATATTAAGCTTTCGGAAGATGGCAAAAAGGGAAGATGTTCCAATTATAAGCACAGGCCTTGTGTATGCCGATCCTTCGGTGCAGCGGCTGTGAAGAATAAAATCGGTAAAAATATTCTGAGTGTATGCAAAGAAATAAAAAAACAAAAATCAATAGATTTTGATCAAATAACTTTAGATTGCGCTCCAATTATCGGAGAATTCTCAAACAAAATCTTATTAATGGAATGTTCAGATAACACTAAGATAAAACCAATCAATCAAGCACTTAAGCAAGCTTTGATGTATGTATTAAGTGCTAGCGCCTACATCGAACTAACCATATAATCAATCAATTAGGTTTTACTATTGTCGTTTCCTTTTTATCTACTTGGGATTGGATTGGTTCCTGTTTAAAAAATTTGGAATATTTATCGCAAAGTTCGATGGTTCCCTTAAGCATTTTTATATTTACATCCAGGGTATCCAATAAATTTCCTCGCCGACCATCATCCTCAACAGCTTTCTTGATTTTACCAGGCAAATCCTGATCTGTGTCCAAGTGATCGTAACTATTTTTAATAAGTTCAATATCAGTTGTATCATTAACAAAATTTTCTATATCCTTAAAAGTGTTCATACAGTTATTATGAAAAGCTTCAATCTTATTTATTTTATTATTAAGAGCTTGTGCTATTTCACAGCGTTTTGCTGTTGCGGAACCACAACCTCTGGACGTTGAGTATAGACCTCCTTCAAAAACATTGCATTCGGTACGAATAACTAAATTTCCTTCGGTATCGAATAATGAAGTCATTCCAATGATAATTTTCTCCTTGTAATCAGTAAATTTGCTATACCAACTTCGTGGAGTAAGGTGCCATTCCGTGATACGAGAATACTGATTATTACCACCCATATATTTATCTATGCTCAGTTTATAAGAATTATCTTTTAATTTATAACTGCCACTATCAATATCAAACTTCATTTGATCTCTGACCTCTTTTTGGGGGATCAGTTTCCCCTCATTATTTTTGTCATTTTCAAATAACTCCGTTCTAGATATGAATTCCAAAGGTTCTATGGCCAAAAGATTTGAGGCTGTAAGAAGTATCAATAAAATTTGAACCATTAATTTCTGCATAAAAGATTTCCCCCTTTAAACACATTCATTAATAGTAGCTTGGAAAAAAATTTTTTTCTATATCATTGGAAAGTAAAACCAGGGAGAAAGTGACTTAGTAAAAAAACGGTCATAGCGCACAACGCAACGGGTCACGAGATTTCACCAGTTAGAAATAATTTTTATAATCTAGTATTTTCCCCAACAGATGTATTATTATTAGTTGTTTCGTTTTTTTGCTTTTTAACAGAAATTTAGATTCACAATTTTTAGGAGATAGACATGAAAAGATTATTGGCAATGCTTCTTATCACTTTATTAAGTCTAAGTGTGTTTGCAATGGAAGAAACTACTACAGAAGAAGAACCCTCACCTGCACCAACCCCCTCATACGACAGCTCTTCCAGCCCGGAGACCATCTCTATAGATGAGACTTATGATTCTTCCGAAAATACTGAATACGATAGTGATAATTAATTATAAAAAAGGCTCCAGAAGGAGCCTTTTTTATATGTAGTTTTTAACTGATAAAATTAGTCGATTCCCTTCTTTCTTCTCGTACCCGCAGACTAATACCTCATGATACAATTCTTTGGTGAGCTTTTTGCCAACGTCATCCATCTCTATTTCGTAAACCTTAGCGTCAGTTTTAAGTGAGATTCCCGCACTCAGATTTCCTGGCTCAGTAGGAATAACCTTACCTGATATCTGGCTCATTTTGGGGGGAGCCGCTATATCTGAGACTTTCTTTTTATTTGGTCTTTTCTTTTTGCCATCTTTTTGCAAACGGGCCTTGGAAGAGTCAGTAACTTCATACTCATCATCCCAATCAAAAGAAAAATCCAGATCTTCATCAAATTCAATCATACTCAGTCTCCCCTTTTCATCAGGTATATACTATAAAAAACACACCATCATGCCAAGAAATGATCAATACGTTTCTTATTTTTTATGACATTTTTTAGTCGCCCTGCCAGTGAACGTATTTATATTAAATATTACATTAATAAAAGCACAAAAAAAAAATTTGTCCACAAATCTAACTTAATTATTTTCTTTTTTTTTCTTTGCAACAAGCTTAAAAAAAGATAAACGTAAACCAAGATGCTTTATGAACAAGATTCCACTTCAAACAAAAATTATCGATCAAAAATTCCCCTATTCTACGAGGTTTAGATGAAAATTGCATTTATCTTCAATAAACAAAGAGATAATAAAACCGAAGAAGCTGAATTCGATACCCCAGAAGTCATAGATTCAATTACGGCAGGGCTTTCAAATAATGGACAAAATGAAGTTTTCCAAATCGAGATGACCAAAGATGGTTCTTGGGTTGGTGAACTTAAGAAAGTAGCTCCCGATTTAGTTTTTAATACCGCTGAAGGCTTCTATGGAATTGGCAGAGAGTGCCTGGCTCCCATTAATTTTGATCAATTGAAAATTCCTTATGTAGGAAGTGGTCCCTATGCTTGCTTCTTAACTTTAGATAAATTTTTAACCAAACAATTAGTTGCCTCAAAAGGAATTCCAACTCCGGATAGTTACTTCATCTCCGATAAAAAAGAATTAAAAATTATTGTAAAGGATCTCCAATTTCCGGTTTTTGTTAAGCCTAATTTTGAAGGCTCAAGTAAAGGTATTTCATCCAGGTCAAAATGCGAAAATGTTGAAGAGTTACTGTCTTACGCAGAGGAATGTCTTAAGGAGTATCCAGAAGGTATTTTAGTTGAAAGATATATTGAAGGTAAAGACGTTGTCGTCCCCTACATTCACGGAATAGGAAATAATGGCATCCTAGAAGCTGTGGAATATTCCGGACCTAAATATAACGGCGAATGGATTTATGATTATGATTTAAAAAATATTTTTGATGAAAAAGTAGGGGTTATCTGTCCTGCCAATATTGACGAAGGTAGCAAGAAAAAAATCACCACTTACATGCGAAAGATAATTCAAGTTCTCGCTATTAATGACTTCGGCCGGGCTGATTTTCGAATTACGCCAACAGGCGATGTTTTCTTTATTGAATTCAATGCTCTCCCGAGTTTACAGCCCCGATCAGGTATTTTTGAAGCTACTCAACTTTTAAACATGGATTACACTTCAACTATTCAATCTATTGTTAGTGCGGCTATCAAAAGACTAAAACTTAAAACGAGTAGACTTACCTCTGCTCGAAAAATTGTTAAACGTGATCCTCGAGTGGCATTGGTTTTTAATCTCAAAAGAAAAACACATTCTGATTATGACTACGAAAATGAAGCGGAATTTGATTCAGAAAACACAGTCAATGCCATCAAAAACGCTATTGAAGCTAACGGATATGAAACCCTCTTAGTTGAAGCTGATCGAAATCTATCCCAAAATTTAATTGAAAAAGAAATTGATATTGTTTTTAATATTGCGGAAGGAATCAATAAACAAGCCCGTGAAGCTCAAGTCCCTGCTATTTGCGACTTACTTAATATTGAGCACACCGGGAGCGATGCTTCCTGCTTAGCCTTAACGCTAAACAAATCAATTACCAATCGATTAATGGCATCTGAAGATGTTCAAGTTCCCAGGTCTAAAATTATTGATTTGCCAGTTGGCAAAATCAATCACAATCTCCATTTTCCAGTCATAGTTAAACCTAATATGGAAGGTACCTCAAAAGGAATATATGACAGTTCAGTTGTAGATACCGATGAACAATTAACCGCAAAAATTCATGAACTTGCAGAAAAATTTAAATCTCCACTATTATGTGAAGAATATATAGAAGGCAGAGAGCTTACCGTTGGTGTGGTCGGTGATTCAAACCCCAAAGTACTGGGTATTTTAGAAATTGAATTTAAAAAAGGAAGATCAAAATATCCCGTTTATACCTTCGAAGCAAAACAACTTGAAAACCAACTGGACAACGAAGTATTTAAAATGTGTTGTCCTGCTAATATTGATCGGAATTTGAACAAAAAAATCACCACGTTTGTAAAAAAAGCTTTTAAGGTTGCTGGTTGCCGAGATATCGCCAGGATCGACCTTCGAGTTTCCAACGAGGGCGAACCCTATTTTATTGAAATTAACCCGCTTCCAGGACTATCACCGGGCTTTAGCGATCTCACCATCATGGCCGAGAAAATGGGAGTTAAATACGAACAATTGATCGGGCATATAATTAAGCCTGCAGTAAGACGCTGGCGTAAATCCATGCAAAAAACCAATATATAATTTTTGTCTTCCACTTTGAAATATTACGATTAAGGGATGTATGAAAAAATATTTTTCGATGTTTATATCGGTTTTTTTAACGTCAATTTCAGCAGCTGATTTACCCAGCAATGGTTGTTTGCTTGAGGCTAAATACCTCTATGATGAATGTATAAAAAGAAGAAATACTTCAGCTGTAAAATGGGATAGTGCCGGTAGTATTGAAAATGGTTGCCAGTTAGAAGTAACGAAAATAAAAGACCAATGCCTCAAACAATATAACTATCAAAAAGGTGAATACCAAGTCACCGCGGTTTCTGATATATCCCCCAATATTCCTATTTTAATTCCAAGTTCAGCAACTTTGAATTCAAATACCTCCCGAAATGCCCAGAACTGTTCCTTTAAAAGTCTACTAGAGAGAATTTATCAAAGGACTAAAACCAGTAAAGAACAAATCTCTATAAGACAAAGTTACCTAACCAACCTGGAAAACCAAAATTTTTCTGAATCAATTCTTTCACTAAATAAAATTGAAGAAAAAATCATAACCCTCGATGAAAATTATATACCTCTAAAAAATTCTTACGAAACCTCAACCACACCTCAAGTAGATAATTTCATAAAAATATTAGGATACGGATCAAATAAAAATATTGCTGATCCTTCTATAACCATGACGATTGATGAACTTGTACAGCTTAATTTAAATGAACGAAAAAATGCAGATGATTTTATTTTGCAAATTGAGACCATCAAAACCCCTTTAGAAAATTTATTTGTACTTATTCAAGCCGAAATTGATGCCAGAGAACTTCTTGAAAAAAATAAAGCTAAATCTACCGAGAATTTTTCCAACACGTTAAAAGACAATACTTTAAAAACTATAAATCTAGCTGACAATTTCAATGTACTTTTAAAAAACGATACCCCTACATTTTCAGGTACACAAGCAATTACCTTATATCCAATATCCGAAGATGATGTTTCCGAGATGGTAAAGAACTTGCATCTTTTGGCTTTAGTGTCAGGAAAGGCCATGCATCTTTTATCTGAACGCAATCAAGCTCTCGTCGCTCCCTCTTTTTCGCTTTCTGTTTCAACTGATGCACTTTATCTCGCTGAGGAAGTAAAATTCCGCAGTGATTATGTTTCTAACATAATTGATTTTGATGAATGTGCAAAATGCAATGACTTGGCAAACCCGGATAATCAACAAGAAAGCCATTTAATCAGAAGTCTGCTATTAAGTATGCAAGCCTCTATTTTAGCAGCTAGGTTTTCAGAATCCAGAGAAACCCTCTTAGAGATGAATGCGTGGAATCATCTATTCACCGATCAAGAAAAAAATATCCGCGAAACCAAAATTAGAATCTTCACCGAACTATTAAAGACCTCCAATATGCTTAAAAATGTGGCCAGCTTAAAAATGGAACATGCAAGGGCATGGAAAAAATTAACCGATTTAATTGAAATTAGAACTCAGACTTGCGTGGGCGTTATTTCCCCTACCCCCATACCTATCGCAACACCTACAATTAACCCAATAGCAAATTGCCCTGCCAATGCAAATTCTATTTTATTAGAAGCCCAAGCTCAACAAAAAGTTGTAGATTCATACCAGGCCACTGCAAAAGATCAACTTACTTTTTTTGCAACGAGTGAGGCTAAAATTAAAGCTCAACTAAGCGATGCTCAATCATTTGGAAACGTCAAAATTCAAGCCAGTACTATTTCCGACCTACCGTCTAACTCCACGCTGAGCATAGCTTTAAAATATATTCGGAAGTTAAAATTAAATGTTATAAAAACTTTTTTTAGCTTAAACTCGGCATTAGCAGCCAAAGTTTCTTCGGAACCACTTGATTTGGCCCTAGGAATTACTGATGGCAGTCGCTACCATTCCTTTTTTGATCTAACTAAACAAACCCATAAAAGTATAATGCTAGGTCAAAGTAAATCATATCCTGATTATGAAATGAGTGACCTTTTAAAGCGGAGTAACTATCTCTCTTTTAATTCTTCATTTTCTCTTTCAGCTTACCAGGACATGGCTAAACGTACCTATACCCAAATGATCTCAAACAGCGAAAAAAACACCGAGATTTTGGCAGCCATCAGTCACGACTCATTTAAGGGTTTTTCCACCGACATGGAAAATCAATACCAAAAAACCTTGCAATTGCTCATGCCTAAAATAGCACTTGTAAGCCAATCGCTTAAATCCAATGCGTCACCTCTGTCAACCAAGTCTTATTTTTCAAGTCAAACTGCAAATATATTAAGGGATAAAAGGAATACCGAAATAGGAAAGATCAACTTACCAACAAAAAAAATATACGAGAATAAATTTTATGAAAGAAATTATTATAACGATCAAAACATTCAATTGGTATCTAATCAAATTTCCGCTATGACGTTGGACATTGTCGACAATTTAAATAAATATAAAAGTAATATTTCTATCCAAGAGCTAGATCTGTTCAATAAAATTAAAAATCAACCAACTCTTCTTAAGCCATCTTCTTTGAATAACCTGGCAAACGCCATAACCAACGACACGTTAAAGACACCTCCTAAGCTAATTGCTAAAAATAATAAAGTTAAAGAACTCCAGTTCAAAACTCCCGTTGTACCACTAGGGGATATCACTCCCAGCAAGATCATTAATACTTTGAAAGATACACTAAACACAGAAAAAATTATTCCAACACGCCCAAAGGATAATGACATTTACTATAAGACTCAAGGACAAAACACTCGCACAGTCTATGAAAAAAATGATTCTTCCCGATTATCACCATCGCCTAGCTTATGGGAAATCATTAGTAATACCTATATGAAAGTAGCTTATCCGCAATTAATCGACGAAACCCAATCCCCCTAAGAGAGCGGGTTTATTTACTTCACACTGCACTCACCGGTGGCTTCACTATATGTAGTTACATAATCTAACCCGGCAAAGGCTTGGTCTATATACACACAATGATTCTCATTTAAAGCAGAATAGTTATTCAACACTTCAAAAAACATTTTAAGAGTTTCTTTAAAAAATTCCTTAGGGGGCATCAACATCAGCAAAGGAAATTTAACTTTTACGAGCTTTACCCAATTAGTCATCACTCTCAATTTATCGGCTGCAGTCATGATATTGCCAAGTTTTAACAGTGTCCCCATTGTATGAGCCACCACTGCGCCCACGTCGTGCGGATCTTTGAAATTAGGAATTGCACAACTTTTTTTGCTAGTTAAATCTTTTACCGATACCGGTTTAAGATAGCGTTCAACTACTGTGTAAGATAACTTTTTCTCGGTGTAATCTTCAAAAATATTTGAATCAACGTCTCGAGATGTTTGCATGCAATCAACCCCAACCAGCATGTTAAAGTTGGGGCCCAAAGACAAGTAAGCGAAGATATCAGCAAAAGCTTCATGGTAAGCCAATAATATTTTTAGAATTCCTTCCGTTTGTGGCTCCATTTCTTCAACTAAAATTTTACCAAAGAAGAAATCTCCGTTATTTCCAGCTAATTGGGTTGAATGTTTTATATATTGCTCCACAACTTCAACTGAAAAAAATTCATCCACCGGTATATAATAATTTAAAACATGATGGCCCATTTCGTGAGAAGTAATAAAAGGAATTCTCCAGGCAGGGGAACTTCCAAAAATTGGATTCTCTTTATTCTGAGGATAAAACGAAATACTTTTATTTTCAAACGAATAGATAGCATTATCCACTAGATCGCTGCTAGCGATAAAAATTTCATTATCAGTTTCCTTATAAACAATTTCTTTTACATATCTTTCATTCATATTAAGGCTAATTGAAGGTAATGAAGTGTCGTTGGTCGAATCAACATAAAATTGATACGATTTTTCAAGCGATAAAAGGGCACTAAAAGCGGAAGCTTCAATACTGTCACGAGGATAAGATCTATCATCCCCACATATATAAAGTGGCTGACTTTTTTGTACCATCCGACTAGACTCAGGTATTAAAAGTTTCAAAGTCTCGTTATATCTAAATCGATCAACATATCGGCCGCTATGATAAACATTTTTTACAAATTTCCCCGAAAGAGGATTCCCTTGGTAATCACGAAAGTCAAAGCGCTCAGCTCTTTCCATTCCGCTTTGCTTGTAAAAAACATCCATGTATCCCAATCTGCTCAACGAATGGTTTTCATCACATTCTTCATCAAACAATTTAGCAATGACTGGATTTCCATAAGTATTTTCAATAATTTTTTTAGTTTTTGGTCCTGAATTTTTGCTTCCACAGGAAACAAGTAATATTAAAAAACCAATTATAAAAACCTTCATCACTCACCCTGGTTGCTTATCATTGCGTTGACGCTTTGCTATCATTGAGGATATGGCATTTCAATTTTTAAATCTCCACTTGGTAAAAATAACACTTCTTACTGCAAAACTTTGGTTAACATTCAACACGGCGAGCAACAACAAAATATATTTTTTAAATAAACATTTGCTTCAACTACAATCCCTCAGTACAATATAGTTAAAAATGTCATATATTAAGGATTTTTAGGATGAAAATACCATTTCCACTAAAAACTGCTGTCATTGATGATAACCGGACTATTTTAAAACTCATTGAAGCTATACTCGATGATGAAAATGAACTTGAGGTTGAATATTTTGTTAATCCCAATGAAGCACTCGAGGCCATCAAAGATAATCAAATTCAGCTAGTAATCACAGATATCAACATGCCTGACCTTTGTGGTGATGTTCTAGTGAGAAAGATCATGGATCTTCGGCTTGGAATTGATATTATTGTTATGACTGGTGGGATCAGTCTTATCGATGCTTACGCTTGTTTTAAAGCTGGCGCAAAAGAGATAATTTTCAAACCAATTGATAAGGTAAGCTTCATATCCAGTATCAATGAGAGCATCGAAAAGTTTAAAAAATGGAATCACGTCCTAGAACATATAGTTAAACAAAAAAATTTATAGCAATAAATTTTATTTACACAAAACGTCTATAAGTTTGACATTTATAAAAAATAGACATCTATCGGTTCATTCATACCATCTAACTATTTGTAACTTAAGTTTTTTATTTACTAGCTCCTGGCATACCCCTTGCAAAAAATAAGTTGAGATATTCAGGAGAATAATATGAAAAAGACTATTGCGATACTTTTCTTTAGCGTAATCACTACCAACATTTTAGCTGGTGAATTCAAAGTGATTAAATGTGAATCAGACCGGATAGCACAGGCGTTAGTGTTACACGAAAATTCAGTTACCTTTATAGATAAAAATAATGACCCCTTACGCGCTATTGCTTCATCAATCCCAGCCCGAACTCAGTTTGTAAACAGTGGTCTTAATCAAATTTTAAGCTACGAAGATAAGAAATATTTTATTCACGTTTCCAATTTAGAGAATTTTAGTGATGTGGAAGATTACGTTGAAATGAAAACGATGGACGGACACAACATCATTTACCCTATCAAATGTAGCTTAAACTAATAAATATAACTTATCTGCCAAACTTAAATTTTCGGATATCTAACGTTTCCTTATCGTTGCTTGGAATTTGGCTATTTTCACAACCCGCAACAGTTACTTCCTTCTCATCAGATACAATGATTTCTTCAGGAAAATCTATATAGCCCGATTTGCGAACCCCTTCTCTTTCAGAAAAAATACCAAGCTCAATAATGTAACTACCTAACAGGCTCATGCCTCCGTTTAAGGTGATCGGGTCCAAACTGAATTTTTGTAATTTCACATCCCTACTACCGTAATCAAAATTTCCCACGGCCAGGTTTTGCCAAGTTATTCCACGATTTTGAATATCCACATCCCCAATCAATTTACGGTGATCAAAAGCAGGGCACTGAAAATTTTCAAACCGTGGCGAAGGTGCCGCAGCTGCATAATATACCGCAAAGCTAGCCAATGCATTTGCACTCACTCTTTTTAAAGCTGGGGCCTGCATAGGTAAATAAATCTCTCCCAAGGGCTGCCTTCTTCCTGAAAAATCCTTTGATACTCTAATAATCCAGGAGTCAACGCCATATTTACTGTTTAAAATCTGAATATCCTCTCCGTTTAACCTTGGTAAATTTACCTTAATCAATATTCCTTTGCTAACCGTGTCCTTAAATAACGATCCAACTTTCCATTTTAATATTTGGACAGTCTCAATAGATCCACCCATCGGTTTAATACTGACCCCGGTTTTTTCCTCCATAACCATTGAATAATCTTTACAAGAAATAAAAACAACCACCGTCAACAAAACCATCATTAATTTTATCATATTTAACCTACCCATAAGACTTTACAGCCATTAAGAGACCTTATCTTTACACCGAAAATAAATTCCGGTTTTAGTAAAACACAATCCCACTGTTCAATCATCACTTCCTCATTTTCACAAGATATAGACATCTGCCCTTCAAGACATATAAGCCCATTCATGCGCTTATTATTTTTGGACTTAAACTCAAGATCGTTCGTAAAATGGTGAAAATCCACTTCAAATTCTTTATGCCTCGCCAGAATTTCTTGGGAACTGGCAAAAATATTTTTTTTATGCATCAAATTTTTCTGATGATTAAAACTTTCTTCAAATCTAATAACATCCAAGGCTGATTTAACGTGCAATTTACGAGGAAGATTATTTTCATCAAATCTGTTCCAATCCCATACTCGGTAAGTTATCCCGGAGTTTTGTTGAATCTCGCAGAGAAAAACATTTTTCCCAATGGCATGGATCGTCCCCGCTGGAACATAAAAAAAATCCCCTTTGCTTACCTCGTAAAAATTTAAAAACTGATCAAGATTGTCATGGTTCAAAATTGCTTTTTCAAAACGTGCTTTTGTAATTCCAGGCTTCATTCCTAGATAAATCCCGCATGATGGAAGGCAATCAAGAATAACCCAACACTCAGTTTTGCCCACTGAATTTTCATTTATCATCGCATACTGATCATCCGGATGAACCTGAATAGAGAGGTTATCAGAAGTATCAATAAATTTGACCAAATAAGGGAGTAACTTGGAAGAAATATACTGGTTCAAAGGAATATTATCTAAAAGGCTTAGGCCATCCGGATGTATTGATATTTCCCAAGACTCACCTATGGGTAAATTAAAATTTCCCTTCTTATTTTTTTTAAATTTAGAAATTCGCTCGCCTCCCCAAATTTTAGAAATCA
>Ga0156359_108_pt1 | contig 13069 bp, 10 predicted proteins | sample RifOxyA1_FD_108004 | JGI IMG/M metagenome (GOLD analysis project Ga0156359, IMG submission 108004) | Bdellovibrionales bacterium RIFOXYA1_FULL_36_14 | reverse complement strand
ACTAAAGTAGTCGGAGTAAAACGGAATTATAGCACGTTACAAAATAAATGCATTGTGCCAGTGATTATTTAAAAATATAAGGTAGAATACCCACCAAAAAAGGTCTGATATTATGAAAAAAACAATTGGAATAGTTATTTTGGCAGCTGGGCAAGGAAAAAGAATGGGCACAGATACTCCTAAGCCTTTATTAATCGCATCCGGGAAGCGTTTAATAGATTTTCCAATTCACGAAGCTAAAATGTTTTGTGAGAAAAGTAATCTTTCTTTTCTGATTACTGCCGTTACTGGTCACAAAAGAGAACTTGTGAACGAATATCTTGGGCAACATTACAAGGATGTAGCTACAGTTTTCCAAAAAGAGCAACTTGGTACCGCTGACGCTATCAGGAGCTACTTTGCTCAGCAAAAAGCTGGCAAGGATTACGATTATACCCTCATACTTTGTGCAGATACTCCGCTTATCAGAAGTATTCATTTAAGTTTTTTATGGAAAAATTTATTAAGCCAAAATCTCGATGCAGTAGCTGCTACATTTATAGCAGATGATCCTGCTGGCTACGGCAGAATTTTACGAGGAGAAAAAGGATTTAGGATTGTCGAACATAAAGATGCCAGTGAAGAACAAAAAATCATCGATGAGGTCAATTCAGGTTTATATATTATGAAAACTGATTATCTTTTAAGTCATTTGGCTGAAATAGATGCTAATAATAAGTCCCAGGAGTTTTATTTAACAGATGTTTTTAAAGAAGAAGCAAATGTGGCACCTATTTTATTTGATGATTATAAGAGTTTTGTAGGCGTGAATAACCCTGACCAGCTGGAGGAAGTTTTTCTAGAACTCAATTATGAAAAAATATATGACTTGAAAAAAAATGGCGTGAGTTTTTATGATTCCTCTTGTACCTACGTTGACTGGGATGTGAAAGTGGGGGCAGGTTCGATAGTTTATCCCAACGTATCACTAAGGGGTAATAGTGTGATTGGGAAAAATGTGGTTATCGACTCTGGCTCAATTATTAAGGATTCAATTATTGGAAACCAAACAACTATTAATCCATATTCCATTATTGAAAAATCACATATAGGTGAAAAAGTATCCATTGGCCCTTTCGCAAGAATTCGTCCAGATACAGAAGTTGGAGACAATAGTAAAATTGGGAATTTTGTGGAAACAAAAAAAGCTAAATTAAAAAAGGGTGTAAAGGTTAGTCACTTGAGTTATGTAGGAGATGCCATAATTGGAGAGGAAACCAATATTGGGTGCGGCTTTATTACATGTAACTATGATGGAGCCAATAAACATTTGACGGAGATTGGTAAAGGATGCTTTATTGGATCAGATTCACAAATGATTGCTCCTGTTAAAATTGGCAATGATTGTTATGTTGCTAGCGGTTCAACGATTAATAAAAATATGGATGATGGAGATTTTGCCATTGCAAGGTCTAAGCAAGAAATAAAACCAGGACTTGCTAAGAAATTTATTAAAAAAAAGGATAAATAAATGTGTGGGATAGTTGGATATATTGGAAAAGAAAATGCAGTTGATATTGTAATTGAAGGGTTAAAAAGACTTGAATATCGAGGATATGATTCTGCGGGGATTTCTTTCAAGAATGATAATGGACATATCTCTCTTTTTAAAAAATCTGGTAAAATTCAAAATCTTGAAAAACTGCTTGAAGGTGAAAAACATCAATCAAATATTTGCATAGGTCACACAAGATGGGCCACTCATGGAGAGGTTAACGATGTCAATGCACATCCACATGCTACGGATTCTATGATTGTTGACGTGGATAGGTGCATAGCAATTGTCCACAACGGAATCATTGAAAATGCTGATGTTTTAAAAACTGAACTAAAAAAAGCTGGTATACATTTTAAAACGGATACGGATTCCGAAGTTTATTTAGGGTTATTGCTCAGAGAGCTCAGCTTAAATAGACCTTTCTTAGAGGCAATCGTAAATTCATTTAAAAAAATTGAAGGCAATTCTGCTTTTGTAATTCAATTCAAGGATTCAAATGAAATTTATGCCCTAAAAAGGTCTGCACCATTAGTGTGTGGCCTAAATAAGGAAAATGGTGAGGTGATTATTTCTTCTGACCCATATGCTCTGGCTGGTCGAGTAAAAGATATTTATTTCCCGGAAGACGAAGTGATTATTAAAGCAGGTATGAATGGAGCACTTACTTTTTTGGAACTAAATTTACAAAAGTCAAATAGAATAGTTCATAAAAAATTAAACACAGATTATAAGGCAATTGATAAAGGGACTTATGATCATTTTATGTTAAAAGAAATTAACGAACAACCTGGATTAATTCGGGCACTGACTCAGTATTATTTTGAAGGAGAAGGTCTTCCTCGATTAGAAAATATAAAACTAGAAAAACAACCTGAGAGAATACATATTGTTGCTTGCGGTACCGCCTGGCATGCTGGGTTGATTATTAAAAATTTTCTAGAAAGTTATAACCAAATCCATTGTCATATTGATTGGGCCAGTGAATTTAGATATAGAAATCCACTTATCAAGTCCAATGATATGGCTTTATTTATTAGTCAATCAGGCGAGACTGCAGACACTCTAGCTGCTCAAAAATTATGTAAGGAAAAAGGTATTAAGACTTTCTCAATTGTAAACGTTGAAGGATCTACACTATATAGGGATTGCTATGAAAATTTATTGATTCAAGCAGGTGTTGAAATTTGCGTTGCTAGTACCAAGGCTTTTACTCAACAAGTTTTAACAGGTTATCTTACTACCCAGTACTTACTTGGTAAAGATGTGTGCAAAAATACCATTAGAGATAAATTTAGTCTTCTAGCTAATAGGATTGAGTCGATATTAAACTCTACTGAGCAAATTGAAAAAATTGCCCACAAAATTTATACCAAAAAAGGATTTATTTTTACTGGAAGAGGTATTTATTTTCCAGTTGCTTTGGAAGGGGCATTAAAACTAAAAGAAATAGCTTACGTGCATGCAGAAGGATATGCAGCTGGAGAACTCAAACACGGACCGATTGCGCTTATTGATGAAAACATGGTTAATATCGCAATTGTCGGCCCTGAATTATACGATAAAACAGTATCAAACATTCAAGAGGTTAAGGCAAGAAGAGGTATTATTGTAATCATCGGTCCTCAAAACCATCCTGTATTAGAAGCTGTAGGTGATTATTTTATTCCGCTGGATTTTAGTGGCTTGGGGGAATTATCTCCTGTTTATGTTAATGTGATAACTCAGTTGCTGGCCTATTATATGGCAAAATTTAGGGGGACTGATATTGATAAGCCCAGAAATTTAGCAAAATCTGTCACAGTAGAGTAGAGATGATTTTAAATGAAACTCAAAAACAAGTTATAACACATGTAGATGGACCAGTTATGGTTTTAGCAGGAGCTGGTAGCGGTAAAACTAGAACCCTGGTTTCAAGAGTTATCTATCTTTTAGAAGAAAAGAAAATTAGCCCTTATAAAGTTTTGGCTATGACTTTTTCCAATAAAGCAGCCAGAGAAATGAAAGAGCGGATTGCAACGGAAGTGGATTTTGATATTGGTACCTTGCAAATAACCACTTTTCATTCTTTTTGTGCAAGATTACTTAGAAATGAATCGGAATATATAGGCCTTAGTAAAAACTTTACGATCTATGATGACTCTGAATCTAAGACAGTCGTAAAGAGTATTCTTAAGAGAAGAGGAGTTAATCCTAAGGATGTTTCCCCATTTGAAGTTATGTATTACATTGATGATCTTAAAAATAATGGTTACTACTTGGGAGGTAGTCACCATGCTGAAAATGTTAATCCGGAAGATGATTTTTTTAGCATTTTTAAGGAGTATGAGACAGAATTACATAAAGCTAATGCGATAGACTTTGGCGGGTTACTAACTGGTGTTTTAGAATTATTTGAAAAACATCCAAAAGTTTTGGAACACTATCGTAATAAATACTCTTATGTGTTAGTCGATGAATACCAAGACACTAACAGAGTCCAGTTTGAAATTGTAAGAAAGTTAAGTGAACAGCATAGAAATATTTGTGTGGTAGGGGATGAAGATCAGTCCATCTACTCTTGGAGAGGTGCTGATATCAGAAATATCATGGATTTTGAAAAAGTTTTTAAGGATGTAAAAATTTTCAAATTAGAACAAAACTATCGTTCAAGCGGAATAATAATAGAGGCAGCTGCTGCAGTAATTTCTAGAAACCGGATGCGTAAAGGTAAGACCATGTGGACGGCAAACTCAAAAGGTGATGCAGTTGATATTATTGAATGTGCTGATGAAAAAAATGAAGCAGATTTTGTGGTGAAAGAGTTATGTGAATTAAAAGATAAAGACGTGTTGTTGAAGGATACTGCTATTTTTTATAGAACCAACTCTCAATCTAGGGTTATTGAAGACCATTTGAGAAGACAAGGAATACCTTATCGGATTGTAGGTGGTATTAAATTTTATGAAAGAAAGGAAATTAAAGACCTAATCGCTTATTTAAGATTGATTGTTAACGAAAAAGATTCGTTGGCATTTTCAAGAATAATTAATATACCCACTAGAGGAATAGGGGCTACTACCCTTAGAAAGTTAGAAGATATTTCTGTAAAAAATCAAAATTCTTTGTGGGAAACCGTCGTTGAATTGGTGAATAACTCGGAAAAATATTTTGAGCTTAAATTGTCAGCTCGAATCAAATCAGCGCTCGATGAATTTGTTCATTTAATCGAGGAGGCGAAGTATTGGGATAAAAGTGGTGTAGCACCTAGTAAAGTTTATGAAAAAGTATTGCATAGTTCTGGATATATAGAGCATCTAAAAACCCAAAAAGATTATGAAAGCCTAAACAGAATAGAAAACCTAGATGAATTATTAAATGCAATAAGTGATTATGAGGAAACTTCCTTAAATCCTAATATTGTTTCCTTTTTAGAAACTATCAACTTGGACTCCAATCACGAAGAAAATTCTTTGATTAACGAAAATCTGTTAAGTGGTGAAGTTTCCTTGATGACGGTTCATGGTGCCAAGGGACTTGAATTTAATTATGTATTTGTCATGGGAGCCGAAGAAAACCTTTTTCCATCATATCGATCCGTGGAAGAAGCAGAAAATGGCTTAGAAGAAGAACGAAGATTATTTTATGTTGCGATGACCAGGGCCATGAAAAAACTGTATATACTTTTTGCTCAAGCAAGAATGCTTTTCGGGCAATATAAATTTAATGGGCCTAGTAGATTTCTCTCAGAAATTCCGGAACATTTGGTAAATTGGAAAAGATGGGGAATAATTAAAAATTCAGAAGACGCTTACCATGATTTCGATGATGATGATGATGATGATGAATTAAGAAGATCAAGACTAGATGATGAAGCGGTTATTCATGTAGCGAGGCCAAAATCAAAATTCAATCCTGGTGTAACGGTAATTCATACACTTTATGGGGAAGGGTTAGTTTTGGAAACCTCTGGTGTTGGTAAAGACGAAAAAGTACTTGTTAAATTTAAGGATGGCTCTAAAAGGAAGTTTATGGCTACCGTAGCCCCTCTTATGACGCTCTGAGTATAATTTTTATATTTATAAACAAGTTTGATCTTGGTAACATGCCGTATAGAATTGGTGAGTTGTTGTAATATCCATGGGGGTTTTCTTCTAATGAAAAAGAAATTGTTAGTTATTATTGGTGTAAGTCTAGTTGTATGCATTTCTCTACTTGCAGGAGCAATTTTTTATGCTTCTACGATAATAACACCTGAGGAAGTTAGAAATTTTACTGTCAAGCAGTTACAGCAAATTTTTCCAAATGCAAAAGTAGAGTTAGGAAAGCTCGATATTAGTTTTGGGCTTAACGCAAAAATACAGGTATCCGATTTAGAACTTAAAGTTGATAAAAAGGAAAAAGCATCCAACTTATTTAAAGTAAAAAGCATGTTTGCTAAAGTTCCGTTATGGGCAATAATTCTTGGTTCAGGGAAAGTCGAAGTTATACTTGACTCCCCTCAAATTTATTATTACCAGTACTCAAAAGATGAACACAACTGGAGCTACGCCTTGGGAGATAAAAAAACCAAAAATGCAGCGGAAGTTGCTACATCCTCACAAGCGCCTGAAGCTAGTTCCTCTGAAGAAAATAAAGCTGGAGAAATATCTTTACCTGGTTTTTTGAGTGTATTGAAACTTAATTTTGACTTAAAAAATTTAGAACTGCACTACTCCTTGTTTGATTTACAAAAAAGAAGTACTGGGCAGGTGGTAGTTTCAATTTTTAGAATTAAGGATTTGAATTTTGAAAAAGAAACAGTTATTCAACTAGCTTCAAATATCGATATCAAAGACGTTGGTTCGCTCGATGTATCAGTAATAGCAGAATTGTATTTAAATAAATTAGTTCAGGAATCAAAACTTCCTGTGAAAACCGAGATTATTTTAAATAATATTAGGATGACCCAGTTTAAAAATCAACTTCCTGAGGTTAAAACTAATATTAATTTAGAAGTTACCAAAGGTGGGGAGGTGAGTGGTGTAATCAAAACTAAATTGGGTGAAGTTGATCTGTTGGATGCAAAATATTCTTTAAATAAAAAAGAAATTAGTATTGATGAAATTTTAGTTAAGGTAAAACTCAGCGAGATTTCAAAGATTATAGGCTTTGATAATAAAATGCTGGATATGAATCAAGCAGTTTTTTCGCTTTCTGGAAATACCAAGCTATCTGGTGATGATAAAAAAGCTGATATAAATTTAAAATTTGAGATGAATCCTGGAATCAATTTTAAATACGAGGGCATAGAGGGGCTCACAACTGTTAATGGCAGCTTTAAAAAGAGTGATCTTAATGTAAGCGCAACCACCAAGGTTTTAGATGGTACTTCTAATTTTTCTCTCAGTACAAAATTTGATCCTAATGCTAAAAAATTTGATTTAGCTACAATGAATCCGCTTAACATCAAAATTGATTTAAATAATATGAAAATTATGCGTGATGTAATTGCGAATATTTTATATAAAAAGGACCGTGGTAATAGCTCTGTGTCTCCCTCTGCTCCAGAAGATAATACTAGTAAGACAACGGCTAAGGTTTCCCAAGAAAAAGCAGCTGATCTCGTTTTACCACCGTGTGATATCCACTTAAGTATAAATCAAGTTAATATTGGCGATGATCAATTTTTAGGCAAGGGGTACATCAGGGTTAGGGATGGGAAGATAGAAACAAAAGACATGAATTTGAAGCTTGGTGACGGCAGTATTGCTTTAACTCATACTACCGTTATAGGTAAAAATAATTTGTCGGATAACAGGTTCAATCTATCTACAAAAAATATTAATTTTTCAAGTTTTACAGTTTTCTTGCCACCCTCAATTGACAAAATTAAGGGTATTGTAAATCTAACATCATCAGGGAATGTAACTATTGCGCAGGGAAAAGAGCCTCAGTATAACGTAAAATTGGATATGAGCGCTCAAAAAGGGGAAGTAAAAGGTTTGAATTTAAAAAATTATATTGAAGATATTGTTAGCAGTATAGCTGTTTTGAAAAATTATACAGACAGGTCTTTTGATTTAGACGATTCATTCGATTTATTCCAAATAAAGGGTATGTTCTCAAATACCAAATATCAGATTGAAAAATTTATTTTTGATGGTGCTAAACAAAAGATTAAAATTTCTGGAAGTGGAGATATTTACCCACCTCCACTCAAGCAAGAGGGTGCAATTGAATTAGTAAGTGAAGATGAATTAGGAATATCTAAATTTTTGGAAAAAGAAACCGGAACCAGAATTCTCCCAGTACGCCTGAAAGGTGTTGGTTTTAGTCTTAAACCTGATGCCGGTTATACCTTAAAGAAATTAGCGGGAGGAGCTGCAAAACAACAAGGCAAGAAAGCAGCGAAAAAACTAATTGAAGAACAGGGTGATAAGTTGCTGGATGGATTACTAAAGGGGAAGAAAAACCCTCTCAAGGGCCTTTTTGGTAATTAAGTAGGTGAATATATGGATTTTAAGTCTGAATTAGGAATTGAACTAACAACGCAACAATCTATAGGCGGTGATAAGGATGCTATCATATTAGATGATGGTGAAGTTTTATTTCGTCAAGGTGGACCGGCAAAGTTTTTTTATATCATTCACAAAGGTAAAATTGGTTTATTTAATAAATCAAAAGACCGTTTTTTTCTTGAAGAAGTAATGGAGCAGGGGGAGTTTCTTTGTGAAAAGCACCTTTTTGAGGAATTATTATTAGAACGGTATGCGGTATCTCTCGGAAAATCAGAAGTGTTGAAAGTAGATATAAATCAAATGAAACAAGTTTTAAAAGATTGCCCCGACTGGGTCAGAGATTTGTTTAATACAATTAATAAACGGCTGATATCGTCCTTGGAAATTTTAGAAAAACACCAAATAACTGATGAGCGGTTGCGCAAAAAAATACCACTGGGCAAAGAACAAGAAGAAAAAATTAGAAAGAATATTTTGAAAAAATAATTTATTTTAAATTTATTTGCTTTTTTTTGTTAAGAGCTACCATTGTTTCCAAAATCTTGTTTTGCGCTTTCCTAATGTGGGTCATTTCGTTGCCAATGGATTTGATCATTATTTCATATGCTTTTTCAGCAAAAGCTCTTTGGGCGAGTCCAAGCACTCTTCTTTGCAGATCCTGATTCACGTTTTTAAGAGCTACACCCATTATTGTTGGTTGCACATAATTAATTACCAACCGTATTTCGTGGTCGGATAGTTTGCCGATGTTTTCAAAGACTAAACTTTTCTCCAACAGTTCATTGGCCAAAATTGGATTTCGGATGCGAATATTTTTTAGAAGAGTGTTTCTATCTTCATCTTCCATATATTGCAACATTTCAATAACTTGTGCTCTACCATTGATAAAAACTGCTTGTTCTGAATTCATTAATTATCCCCTTAAAACTAAACATCCCACTTAGCTTTGGTCTTTAAAAATTTTCTCTTAGCATTTTCTAAAACTTCAGTGTGATTTTCCTTCATTTTGTCAATTTGACTAGAATTGGTTTCACTTAATTCTGATACTTGGTTTTCGTGTCTTTTTTTAATATTATCGAGCTCTTTTTCCAGACGTTCCTGCTCATCTTTTATAATATAAGTTTGGTGTGAACGAAGCGCTATCAGTTTTTTATTCAGGTCATTATCTAAGAGCTCACCCTTAATTCGATATGCTTGTTTGATATCACTAAGTTTTTTTTCATTTTCTTCAACAACATGTTTTATCTTTTTCTCAAAATCAGATCGAAGATTGCGTAGTTCCAGCTGTTGCCTAGTAAACTCTTGGTCTTGATGCCTCTGTAGGCGTGTAGATGAAATATTTTGAGTCTCCATCGATTATCCTCATATCTTGATCAATGGGTAATTGCCATATAGGCACTATGGAATTAGTATACTAAACCGCTTAGGGTCACAACAAGATGGAAAATAAATCCTATGTGAGTAGGGGTTTTCTTAGATAAAGGGTAGGCAAATTCTTGTTAGCACGCTAGAATTCAGTTTAAGCTTATGTGAAATCAAAGGGATATTTTTGTATTGCAAATAGGATACAAAAATAATTGGAATAAAATTTAAGATTATGAAAGATTCTCAAATAGTATTTTCAGCAGATGATTTTCAAGATTTTAGAAAATGGCTGAATTTAAATATGGAAAGTATTACTTGGCAAAACCGATTTTTCAGTGTTTTTGAAGAATTTTGGAATTTATTTTTTATTGATGGACTTTCTATAGTACAAGTTAATCAAAGATTTTTATATGTTTTTCATGAAATTCATTTAGCACCTTTAGTGAACTGGTTTAAGTGGTTGAACGAAAAATTTATAATCTACACCTTCATCTTTAAGGATGCGAGTGTATGGCAGATTTCGTGTGGCATGGATATCCACATAACCAGGGTTGCCCTGATTTTGCGTGATTTTTTTGTAGAAACTAATCCTCATATTGACGATTTTTTTAATAATATTTTTCATATTACTTGCGTAACTAATCCAGGGTTGAAATTAACTTTTGTAGAGTTATCTAAGCTTCGGCAGATAGAGAACTTTAATCATGGCAGCCTCGAGTTCGAAATTATGCCATCCATGGAAATTACCTTGTATGATGAGTTTAAGGAATTTTTAATTAAAATGAAAAAAGATCTCTACCACTATGAGATTGATTTAAAAAAATTGGAAGCTAACACTTCCTGGAAAAAATATGGATTGTTTCTGCTAGAAGCTGGGGCACTAGTAATTGTGGGTTTAGCTATTATTGGATTTATTCTAAAACTTAACCAATGGCAGCAAGATAATATTGGGAAAAAAATTAGTATATATAAGTTACAGATTCCGTGGATAAGTGAAACATATAAGCCCCCGGAAGATGTGTCCTTGGCAAAGCAAGAATTAAATCCGGCAGTAAAGAATCTTAAAAATGTTCAATTAATCGACCAACGGCCAGAGGTCGAAAGGGAAATAAAAGGATCATCTCAATTTATAACAGAATCTGATGTTTTACTAACTTCATGGGATACGCTTCCTAAAAATTTTGGGCTGGCTGAACTGGAGATGTCTAACTATGAGGAAGAGTCTAAGGGCGGGTTTCGTGATAGTCAATTTGGTAATAAGACAGTTTACCGGGTTATTGTGAATTCGGTTGAATCCCAAAAAACGAGGTCCGCAATAAACATATTACTAGATAAGTATAAAGTTACCCAGGCGGACAACGTTAAACCAGGTACGTTTGTGCCTGGTGGAGTATATTATAATTTATTTGTTCCTACTGAACTATTAAAAGAGTTTCTGATGAAAGTTGATGAAGTAGGTGATGTTGTTATATATGAGAGTAATGCAAGAGTAAAAAATCCACCGGGAAAAAATAAAGTGTTTGTGTGGATAAAGTCGTTTTAAGCTGGAGTTTTTTTATGACGAAATTTAAGACTGTAATTGAGCCCTTTAAAATCAAAATGGTTGAGCCAATAAAAATGACCACCTATGCTGATAGGAAAAAATTTTTAGATACTGCTCATCATAATATTTTTTCTATTAAAGCTGAAGATATTTTAATTGATTTATTAACTGATAGTGGTACTGGTGCTATGAGTGCGGCGCAATGGGCTGCTATGATGGAAGGTGATGAATCCTATGCAGGATGCCGTTCCTTTTTTAAAATGGCAGATGCCGTCAGAGATTTAACAGGATTAAAACATATTTTTCCTACACATCAAGGAAGAGCGGCAGAAAGAATTCTCTTTAGTATTATTGGAGGAGAAGGAAAAGTTATTCCTAATAATACACACTTTGATACCACTAGAGCGAACATTGAATATAATAAAACAGAGGCAGTCGATTATGTAATTGCTGAAGGAAAAGATCCTTCCTTGGATTATCCCTTTAAAGGAAATATGGATTTAAAAAAATTGGAAGAACTTTTTGAAAAATACAAGGGTACAAAACGAATTCCTGTTTGCATGTTGACTATTACTAACAATTCAGGTGGGGGGCAGCCTGTTTCGATGGCAAACATAAGAGCAACTAAAAAATTGTGTGATAAATACAATATTCCTCTTTTTTTAGATGCTTGCAGATTTGCGGAAAATGCATATTTTATAAAGCTTCGAGAACCTGGTTATGAAAACATGATAATCAAGGACATTGTTAAAGAAATGTTTTCGTATTGTGATGGTGCAACTATGAGTTCTAAAAAAGATGCGCTTGTTAATATGGGAGGATTTCTAGCTTTTAATGATGACAAGCTTTTCACTGAAGTTCAAAATATTGAAATTTTAACGGAAGGATTTCCAACATATGGTGGACTTTCAGGAAGAGATTTGGCAGCACTCGCCCAAGGATTACGTGAAGTTGTTGAGGAAGATTATTTGGAATATAGGATTAAATCTACACAATACTTTGGCCATAAATTAATCAAACTTGGTATTCCCGTGCTAAAACCCATTGGTGGACATGCCGTTTATATTGATGCTAAAGCAATGCTTCCGCACATCCCACCAGAACAATTTCCTGGACACGCCTTATGTTGTGCCCTTTACCTTGAGGGAGGAATTCGGTCCTGTGAAATTGGAAGTTTAATGTTTGGTAAAGAAGATGCTCAAACGGGAGCATTTATTCCTGCTCAAATGGAATTACTTCGAATGGCAATTCCGAGGAGAGTATACACCCAAAGTCATATCGATTACGTAATAGAAGTGCTAGATGAAGTAAATAAAAATAAAAATAAAATTAAAGGATATGAAATAGTTGAGTCTCCACCGTTCTTACGACACTTCTCTGCCAAGATGAGACCTAAAAATATTTAATTTCCAAGTACGATAGATAGAATTTTATCATCTTTTTGAATTTTATCGAGAATGTTTAGACCAGCAATCACTTGACCAAAAACCGTATATTTCCCATCGAGATGTGGCAGTGTTGTAAGCGCAATATAAAACTGTGAATCTGAACTGTTTACGTCGTCAATTTTTCTTGCCATTGCAATTGTTCCTTTTATGTGCTGTATCTCATTGAACTCTGCTTTAATTTTTACATTACTTCCACCTTGACCGGAACCAGTAGGGTCACCTGTTTGGACAACATAATGAGGAAGTACGCGGTGAAAAGCAAGGCCATCATAAAATCCTTTTTGAATTAAGTCGATTATTCTGGCAGTGGTATTGGGAGATTTAGTTGAATAAAATTTAAAAGTTATATTACCATGTACGGTTTTGATAATTGCCTTTAAATCTGACAATCCGTTTGAATCGGTTTTTAAATTGGTGACGTTTATTGTGCTAAGATCAGTATCAAATGTTTTTTCAATGGGAAAAGAGTTGTTTTTATTGTTACAGGAAATAATAATAGTAACTAAAAACAAAATAATGCTTAATATTTTGAGCTTTTTCATAAAATATTTATATTTTTCTCAATTTGGAGTTCATTTCAAGAATATTTTAAACTTTATTTGTATTTTTTGGTAAAAATAATTTAAATATTTAATAATAATCTGTTGACATAGGATTGAAATTTACATAATCTCGCTCGGGTTGATTAAAATAAATGAAT
>Ga0156359_104_pt1 | contig 14221 bp, 12 predicted proteins | sample RifOxyA1_FD_108004 | JGI IMG/M metagenome (GOLD analysis project Ga0156359, IMG submission 108004) | Bdellovibrionales bacterium RIFOXYA1_FULL_36_14 | reverse complement strand
GGATAGGACTCGAACCTACACACCAATGGCACTAGATCCTAAGTCTAGCGTGTCTGCCAATTTCACCACCCGGGCATTTAAGTCTAAAGTTCTACAGATTTTTTTATAAGGTGTAAAGAAATTATGCGGCTTGTTTACTTTTTTCTACTTTTAACTTGCGCTCTAATTCTTGATTTTGATTTCTAAGTGATTGGTTTTCCTTTTGCAGAATCACTCCATCTTTCTTTTTGTCGGCGATTTCCTTCTTGAGAGCGTCTCGTTCCTTGGTCAAATTTTGATTGGCTATATCAACTTGCTTCATCCGATTTTCAATTTTAGCTATCTTACCATTGTCTACCGGTCTGGATGCTTTTGAGTCATCTTGTAACCTGGATATTTGCTCAGTTAACACTTTTACCCTTTGGGTTAACAATTGAACGGTTTTTTCCTTGTTGTTTGCTTCGACTTTCAAGTTTTTAAGCTCGACTTCCATTCCCCGAACTTTTGCCTCTTCATCCTTGTTTTCGTCCAGCGTTTCAGAACTTTTTTCTAGCTGAGCAGTTAATCTTTTTACTTCCATTTCCAATTGTCTATTAAGGTGCTCAAGCCGCTTTACTTCCAACACGCGCTCATCACATTCCCTTTTTAACTTACTATATTGTCTTCTTAGCGTCTCATCCGCTTCCGACATATTTTCGCTGTTTTTGCCTGCCGGGACAACAGTGTTCATGTTAGTGACAGCAGGACTGGGTTTCCCGGCTTGAGCTTTATCCAGCTTATCGCTTAAAATTTCAATACGCTTCATGGCGGTTTCGAGAGCGTTTAGGTAGTCATTATTTTCTTTACTGAGTTTTTCTATTTCTGCTTTATCCTGGGCAGTATTCCTTACTTGCAATTTTGCCTCTTCCAATTCTCTAAGTAAGGCTTGAATTCTTTTTTCATAGTTTTGGGTAGCTTGTTCAATTCTCTGTTCAAACAACTCTCCCGCCTCAGCAACCAAGTCTTCTTGATCTAATGGATCATTTTCACCTTGGTTAGCCCCAGGGGAAATAAATCGCATTTCACCTTTTTCATTTTCTTGCTTACTACCCTTGATAATATACATACCTTCTTTGGGTTCCTTGGTCCCAGAAATTCTGGTAAATTCGTCCTTAATATGATCTGTGCCTTTGATAGTATAATGTTGTTTTTCATTTAAAACAAAATCAATACCATTGATAAGTGCACCCAAAATATCTTCATAATCATCAATACCCAAAAAAGCAATTTCCTCTAGAGACGGATAATTTTTCAAATAATTTTGGATGTCAAAATGATTAAGTTCTATTTCACTCTTGGGATTTTCCTCTTGCTCTCTCACTTGATCGACATGATTAATTACTTTCTCAAACAATTGCGGCTCATCTCGCAATCTCTTTTGGGTGTAAACTTCAATCCCCTCTCCAGGTAATGTTTCATTTTCTAATTGGCCATATTCAAGTATTTCATCTTTTTTAATTTTGATGTTAATAAGTCTTTCTTTTTCCTTTAATTGAAATTGGTTGAATGAATCAATTTCATTGAGCAACATAGAGGTAAAATACCCTTCTTTTTTATCCAGCAATTCATCCTTTAAAAAAGTGGCACTTAAAACTACCTTAGCTGATTTAGTTAAAAAATAAACGTCCAGAAAATCCGTATGATAAAAACAGTCCGCCAAGGCCCCTTTCAGTGGGTTGAGCCGGTCAGGATTTCTCATGGCACTTTGAACATATTCCAGATAAAAATTCTCAACACTGCAATACATCTGTAAATCCATCCGGTCATTTTTAATCATATAATCAATATCAATTGGATATTTGCCTATATCAGCACTACGCAAGTAGCCTAAATAAGTAGTTGCATTCAAAAAATATTTTCTGATGTTAATAACATTATGTCCCTTGATCATCGCCTCGGAACTGATGATATCCATGTAATGACCAATATTCATATGCCCGGTAAGCTTAATTACCTCTGATTTATATTGGAGATTACTATAAATATCTTCTAAGTGAAGCGATGAGGTCTTATTAAAAAATCGATCAAACGTCTCTAAAAATTGATCAGTCAAAAGGATTCTCTCATTAATCCATCCTCGACCATTACATTTAATAAACTCATCTTTGTTAAGCACTTCTTTTAAAGAGATCATCGGAATGTTTTTTTTGATAGTTTGGTACTTGCTCGCAAGCTCCTCATATCCTAGGGCCACGTCCCTCACCAATATAAAATCAATATTGGCACCCGTAGCTACTTCGGATACCAAAACACAATTAAAACTATCAAAAACTTTTTTCAAATTATCTGCAATAATACCGGCTAGATTAAGAATAATCTTTTTACTTGGCTGCTTAATGGTTTTAGTATCCGCCTTACCCATTTTTACCTTTATGCCGCTTTTGAAATATTGCTGTCTCCTTTAGATTCAAAGCAACTTTTCAATGCCACGCTAATTCTATTCGATATAAACTTTCTAATATCTTTAAAAAACTCCTTCCCATCTCCTGGGATCAATTCTTTATCTGATTGAAAACATCTTGATGATGAGATGATAATAGACTCTAAATCAGACAATTGATTTTCCGCAAGTCCAAATGGAAAACCCAATCCATTTAATGCCTCATGATGTTTGGTCAAAAGATGCAAACAATCTTTAGTATTAAAAAGATCTTTTATTTTTTCTTTCACCCCAAGATATGATTGCCCGGGGTGAGACACAAAACGATTTAAATTTTCTTTGCCAGTTTGCTTGGACAGTTCCTTAACTCCTTCACCAGGCGTTTTTACTTCCAGTACAATAGCTTCTTTCATGGTCCAATCAATTTTATTTTCTAACAAACTATAATCTACAAAAAAACTCACGTGATATATGTCTTCTAAAAATTCAAAATCCATATAACCAACTGTTAATGAAAAAAGCACAGAAACAATTCCGGTCAACGCATTCATTTTAAAAAAATTCATTTCTCCCTGGTATAGTTCTCGGGTAATCTTTGGCGGGATTTTGAAGAAAACTTTTTCCCCCAAATTAATTAAATCAATTAAGCTTCCTTCGGCTAAACCGTGCCAATATACCTTTCCAATTAATTTCAATATTTTTGCTCTAGCATCTATTTGTTCATTTAAATTTTTAGCGTGCTTTAAATCCATAAAATGTTCAAAAACTTCTTCAATCCACTTCACATTAATAAGCCGCTCTAAAACCAGAGGTGCACATTTATTCATATATTTATATAAAATTTCGCTATCCATATAATCGCCGGTCTTTAAAATTCTAACCAGTTTGTTATTTTTTTTTATCCAAAATATATTTCCCGGTGCAAACTTATATTTTAAAAGCTCTTGCCCCTGAATTTTAATTTTTTGCTCGTCATTGAGCATGCTTAGGTGGTCTGTCATTACAATCCCCCTCTCGTATCTAATCGGAATAATTTAATTAAATATTAAGGAAACAAAATGATACTTATTTAGACTTAGGATTGAATGACCCCTTAAATTACATACAGTTATCTAGTATCAAATCCAGGCGTAAAGGCGTTCGCTTGAGTCCTGACTCGACATGGTTTTCATAATAAGCACGAATCCTGCGAAATTTTCCCGCATCGCCGTGAGAAAAAACCAAGTGAAAAGTTAGATTATCATTTTCCTTGAAAGCTAGCTCAAGTCTCGTAGGGCTAAATTTGTAATCAAAAACATCATTGGAGATTAGTTTACAATAACCTTCGTTATCTTCAACCTGACATGAATGCTTTTTTGCATCCACTTCGTTGGAAAATTTTAAAAACAAAGCAAAATGATGTAAAAATTTATTTAAAACTTCCTTATATTCAATACTGACTTTCTGGGTACTATTAAACATTCTATTGGCAAAACTACCGGTAACCGGATTGTTACCTTCATAGGCATTTTTAAAACTTATTTGCATGACTTCTTCACCATAAAAAGGTAGCGAAACACCCATGGCCCATTGTTCATTGGAAGCATCAATTGTGGTTTCAAAATCAAAAGAATAATTATCTGATAAGAAACTTATTTGGCCACGCCCACTTCCAGCGAAGCAGGTAGCTTTTACAGCCGTATCGATACTGGTTATATTCAACGATTGGTTGTTAAGCACCGTGCCTGTCGAGCATGATAGTAAGTTTACAATGACAAATAAATAAATTACTTCGAGGCAGGAAGTCTTAGTTTTTCCAAGTCCTCTAGTGCTTGCACTATCTGATTTTTTAATCCTGGGTTCTCTTTGCAATTTTTAAGTGCCTCCATAAAATATTTTTTGGCTTTATCATAATATTTTAGTTTTTGATATACAATTGCCAAATGTTGATTAATTACTGAATCATTACTTTCATTCTTTTTAGCCTTTTGTAACTCCTCTAATGATCTTTTTAAATTACCTATTTTGAAATAATACCACCCTAAAGAATCTCTAATATAGCCATCTTCAGGTTTTAATTTTATGGCCTTACTTATATATTCGTAAGCTAATTTTAAATCCTCATCCTTTTCCATTAATGAGTAACCTAAAAAATTTAGAGCATGAGCATTATTCGGATCAGATTCAATTATTTTATGAACAATGTCCCTCGATAGTTGTAAATCACCTTTTTTTTCATACAACGATGCCAGATAATAATCATGATCGAGGGTATATTCTTTTAGTACCTTAATCTCCGTAATTAGCTCTATCGCCCTGTTATAATTCATTTGACTGTCATAATAGGATGCTAAGTTAAAATACAAATCTACTTTTAGATTCGGATACCTAGAAGATTTTTCCTTCACAAAGGTAATAAATTTATCAATCTCAACGTCTTTAGATTCGCTGTCTTTCTCTGGAACAGCTAATACATACAACATTTTAGCGATTTCAATATTGCCACTTCCAAACAACTCACTCTCGGGAGAAATTTTATTAAAATACGCAATAGCTTCTTCATATTCTCCCAGTTCTTGGCATAAAGACCCTAAATAATATAAAACTTTGTCAGAATCAGGTGCTGCCACCAAAATTTCTTTAAATATTCCTTTAGCCTTTTGATATTCCTTTACATCTGTATAAAGAACTCCTAGTTTGACTTTTGAATTAAGATCCGAGGGATCAAGCTGGGCAATTCGTTCCATAAGCGGAATAATTTTATCCGATTTTTCTTTCAAAAATAGGATTTGCACCATTCTAGTGAGGACTTCCAAATTATCCGGGGAGTGACTTAAAAATTTTGTATAAATTGCTGTTGCTTGTTTATACCTTTCTTTTTCTTCTAACATCAGACCAAGGGCTATCGCCGCTTGATAATATTTAGGATCAGTTTTTAAGGCTTCATTAAAATACTTTAAAGCATCATCTTTCCGATTACGACTTAAAGCAATTTTACCTTGGTAAAAAGCAAAGCTTGGGTCATTTTTGATATGTTTTTTACAAGTGACCAGTAGGTTATCCACTTTATTAAATTCATTATCCGTCAGAAGAGACTTGGCCAAAAAAATACATGCTTCCGCATTTTTAGGATTTCTCTTTAATATGTTATTATAAATCCGGCGCGCTTCATTTTTATTCCCAGTAGCCGTATGCACGCCCCCTACCACTAACCCTATATTATCATCTTTTTCTTTTTGATAAACTTCTTGTAATATTTCTAAAGACTCCGTAAGTTCTCCGGTTTTGATCAACTCGATAGCATACTTTTTTTTCACATGCATGTTCGGAGTCAGCTTTAAAATATTTTTATAGAGCAAAGCCGCGATTTGGGATTCCCCTCTAATCGCAGAATCAGTGGCCTTCAAATATAAATCACTGGCATAAAATGTAATTTCGTCTGCGTTATTGTTTTTTAAAATATTATCAATGTGCTTACTCAGATTAGCTTCTGCCTCTGCTAATTGACTTTGATATTCACTTTCTTGAGCCTCATTTAATGCGGTGTTTGTTTCATCTTGAGCTGCAGTATTTATGGACACGCTTTTACTTGTCGAGCATGCTTGCAACAACATCATGACCCAAATCATTAGCGTAACTTTTAGTGTTTTATTTTTTTTATTCAAGTATCCACCTTGATACGTTCACCTCGAAAAAGCGTTTTTCCTCTCTTCTTCTTAGAAATGGATCGTACGCTCTGAACAAAAAATTAAGCGAATGAACGATTTAAAAGCAAAATGGCAACTTTTACTCAACAAGGATAACCTATTGAAATTTAATGAATTAAATAAAATTAACGAAAAAAATATGTGCTTAACAGCAAATGTATGTTGACATCACTAATTAAAAATTGCTAATTCAATCCAGCAAGCAGATGAATAGCATAGCATCAAATTTATCAGCAGCAAAAAATACACTTTGCTAATACGCTGAAATTAAAGATGTTTTTTGATATTTTTGATCTGCGCTAACACTACGTGAAAATTATTCACTAGGGGTTACAAAAGTAAAAAAACGGAGTATAAAAGCTCAACTTAGCATCTTTATTAAGCACTTAGTTATTAAGTCTTTTAGTAATAGGGGAAGAAAATGAACAACGTAAGAATTATCAAGAGGTATCAAAATCGTAAGCTTTATGACACTCATCAAAGTTGTTATGTAACATTGGAAGAGATTGCTCAAATTATCAGAGAGGGTCATGAAATTCAGGTTATTGATAACAAATCAAAAAATGACATAACTTATCAAACCCAAATTCAACTTCTTTTTGATCAAGAAAGAAAATCGACAAAAGCCGGTGATGTTGAATTACTTAAGCGCGTTATCAGAGCTGAAGAGGGAACATTTACTGGTTACATTCGATCAATTGAAGGATTAGAAAGTGTTAAAGAAAGAGAAGCAGACACCTTTCAACCCTTTATGCAAAATGAACTTAATTCAGGAATTGAAACATCTACTACTTTAAACTAGTAAGTAGGTTTTTAATTCATGATAGAGATTAATTTACAATTTTTTGTAAAACTACTTCTAGCAGCAATATTTGTTGGAAGTAGTTTTTTTGTTTGTGCGCAAGAAAAAGCTGGATCAGCTCAAGACTCCAAAGAAAACCATAAAACGCCTTCCAATGAAACTGCCAAGATAAAAGAAGTATCAGATACAGCTAGCAATCCTTACTCAACCAGCGAAGTAAATTTACACTCCATTGGATTGGCGATAGGTCAAACTTTTTTACACGGCGACTTTAGCGATAATGGGGAAAATCAGGTAACCTTTGACGGCTATTATGATTATACTGCAAGCCATTCATTTGACTTTGTGGCCAACACCCATTTTTCCAAACATAAATTTCGAAACCTTTACACCCAAATTAATGGTTTGGCTTTCTCCATAAAGGGAAAATTTTTTCAATTTGATTCATTTGCTCCATTCATATTAGGGGGGCTCGGATTTTATATGCCAAAGCAAAAAAGAATTATTGATGGCCAAATCCGTGAATCAGAAAGTAAACTTACTATTGGAACCAATATAGGTTTAGGGACCGAATTAAAACTCAACCGGCATTTTAAGTTGTGGCTTATAATTCACCATCATAATCCTTTTGATATAAAACAAGAAGTGGGAACTGAAATTGAAGGAAGATACACAAAACTGCTTATGGCAGGGTTTTTCACATTCTAAATCAATCGACATACTTAATAGGAAGCTATTTATTTTTACCGGCAAAGGCGGAACTGGTAAAACCTCTCTGGCTCTAGCTTGGGCAAAATATTTAATAAAAAAAAAACGGAAGGTTTTGTTAAACGATGTTGGACAAAATCCTGATTTTGAACTTCGCCGCACCTTAAAAATCCCTTATCTAAACCTTGATATGAACTCATGCATGAAAGACTATATGGCCCATAAACTGGGTTCCGTTATCATATCCAATTGGATAATGGATACTTCCTTTTTCAAATCACTTTTTAAAATACTTCCCAGCTTAAGTTATATCACTTATCTGGGAAAAATTATTAAAACATTACAAGAAGATCAATCCCTAACTATAGTTATCGACGCAGAGTCTTCCGGTCACGCCCTGGCCATGTTGGAAAGTCCATTTAATTTTAAAGATATCTTCCTTTCGGGTTTACTCGTCGAAGATTTGCACCAAATTATAAACTATCTTTCAGACCAAAATAACACAACCATCTTTACGTTATGCAACCCCAGCAACATGGCAATAACAGAAACTCAAGAACTCATTAGTAAAATTTCAGAGCTAGGAATTCCAGAAGTATATCCAATTATTAACAATTCCTACCATAAAGCAGGTATAAACAATCCACCTGATTTTATAAAAAAGAAAATTAATCTGGAAAAAAAATCGATGAAAGATACCGGTTTTCAAGAAGTCATGATGTTACCTCATTTGCTGGAGTTGGAGGATATAAATATTATTAATGAACTTACAAATCAACTAAGGGAAATTTTCAATTGAATTCTTCAATTAAGAACAAAAATATTGAAATTTTTTGTGGCACCGGCGGAGTAGGTAAAACCACGCTGGCAACTTCACGGGCCCTTTACTTATCTCGCATGGGTAAGCAAGTCTTAATCATTACCATTGACCCCTCAAAAAGATTAAAACAGGTCTTAGACATTACGGACTCAGATATTGGAAAAATCAAAACGATTGACAGCAATCTTTTTTATCAAAGGAAAAATGCCAAAGAAACTTCCTTTGACGCACTTTTAATGGCCCCTTTAGAGACACTTAAGTTTATAAATAACCTTAATAATATATCAAATAACTTGCAAAACCCGATTTTAAAAATCCTCATGCGGCCAAGTGGGGGACTTAATGAAATTATGTCAATTGTTGAATTAAGTCGCCATCTACAATCGAATAAATATGATTGTATTATCCTAGATACCCCACCCGGACAAAATTTTATAGACTTTCTAGAAGCTGGAGAAAAAATTCATAACTTTTTCGATAAGTCATTTTTAGAAATTTTTAAAAAGTTTTCAAATCAACCAGGACATAAACCCCATGGTCTTTTCTCCAACATAGTTTCCAGCGGGATTAACAAACTTTTAGCCTATTTAGAAAAAGTTACGGGAAATATTTTTGTTAATAATTTTATAGATGCCATGATTTCCATCTATAAAGCCAAGGATTCCTTTCTGGAAGCACTTTCAGTGCAAGAAAAATTTAAAACATCTAAGGATTGCAATTGGTTTTTAGTAACTTCCGTTGAACAACAAAAAATATCCGATGCTCTTTTGCTAAAAGCCAATGCCAAAAAATATATCAACGACAATATCCACCTTCTAGTGAATAAATCACTCACCCCTTTTTTGGAAAAATGGAAATTAGAGGCAGATGAAAAAGGTTCACTTTTAAACTTGAAAAACACATTATCTAAAAGGGAGCAACGTTTTAAAGACATGCAGTTAAGTGGTTTTAAACAAGTGGTTTTTTTCCCAGAAATACTATGCGATTCACCCCAACAACATGTTTTTGAGTTGAATAAAGCCTGGGAAAATTAAGGTTGAGGTTCAGTATTATTTTCTACAGGCGACAAGGAAGGTTCGTCAGAATTTCTGGTGAAAACCACACCATTTAATAGATATTTTTTTACCAATTCATAGGCACAAAAGACTTTCCCGTGATCTTCTTCCAGGTTACCTTTTTCCCCCGCCGCAAAAATTAATCCATAATCCTGAATGACATTCCATATTTCAAAATATTCTTTGCAATAGTCTATTTTTTTCTCGTCCTCACTACAAACCACGCTATTTTTCTTAAATATTTCAACGGAACCTGAATCTTTTTTGATATGTACCGGTTCACGACAAGTATCAATGATCCATTTATTTTTCATAAATTTTAATTTTTCACTTTCAATATGAATGACACACTTAAGCTTGTTCAATCTAATAATATTTTGAGTTAATCCAAAGGGCTGGCCTTTATGGGAAATAGTTAAATCAAAATCCTTATTTAAACATTCCTGTTCGGTATAATTGGCAAATACGAAGGTAACAGACAACCAATAAGCACATATTATAAATAAATTAAACTTGAAAAATTGCATTTTTACTTACCTCTATGAAGATAGCCGAAGCATCATATATTAAAAAATCTTCTCTACTGTTTTTGTGTAAATTAAAAAATAACTCATTCAGCAACGCTTTCCCTGATTTAGAAAAATTATCTCTCAAGAAGCACGTCAAGTCATTTTCTTTTACCAATTCAGCAAAATTATTTCGAACTCCGGGGGACAATAACACAATTTTTTCCCCTCTTTTAAATGGTATATCTATATGTGCTTTATCTGCAAACACTTTTTTTACAGGATAATCATTTCCAGTAACGATACCCTTCATATTAGAAATTAATTCAAATTTTCCAAAAATGTACCCTTTGGCTGTAAATTTTTTCAGATCGAACTTTGCCACAAAGAGCTGGATATCCTCGGCTTTTTTCCCAAATCCAAGCTCCCCCAGTTCTGACTCAATATCACCAATCAAATCCCAAATAACCTTATCATCCAGACTTTTTTTCTTTTTTAGGACTTCAAAATGTGCCAGGATTACACTCGAGACTACATATGAAACACTCGTGGTAAGGAGAAGTACAAATTCATTCTTGTCTGAGATGATATCAAAAAAATCTCCACCAGATTTTTCTCCAGCCGAATACTTACTGAGTATCTCCACTCCCTTCATTTTCTCATTTCTCATGGGAACAACTTGTTCATGAATATTTTTCACTCTTTGCAATTCAGCCAAAGTATTTCCAACTAGACCCTCAAGTTGTTTACCAACATTTTTCAGCTTACCAATTTTCTCACCACTTTCTTGACGTTTAAGCAGATATCGAAAAAAGGGAACATAAAATTCCACCTCATAATTGGTGTCAATCCATCCGCCAACTGAATTATTTTCAATTAGAATTTTTTTAATGGCCAATAGATCTTCCGTATTAAAAGTGTTGGAGTTAAATACTAGATATATTTCCTCATCATCATTCAAATTTAAATTAGAAATTATATTTTGGGTGAAATCTTCGTCAAACATTTCAATTAAAAATATTTTATTTTGAAATTTAGAATACTTTTCTAATTGCTCCAATTGATTACCGGGAATAAACACAAATTCCAGATCTGAGTCAAAAAAATCTTTGCATAAATTAGTAAAATAATAATCCACTGATTCAGAATTTCTAATCGTTATAATTTTGCTCATCATATTTTCCTAATATTTGCCAATTACTTGTCCTACAGTTGGGTACATGCTGGTACCGGTATTAGTTTGTTTATCATATCGGCCTGTTTTATTTGACAATCTTCATCCGAATAATACACATCAAAAACCACACATTCTGGTAGTTCTTTAAGTTTGGTAAAAAAGATTTGATTTTTTCTACATTGATGATAGTTGGTTCGATTTAAACATGACCAATGTTTATTCTTACAATTATAAACCAGGCCTCTTCCCACTTTCGTATAATCGGGTGCAGATTCATAATCTTCTTTATCAGCATATTTTTCTTCAACTTTCTCAATAATATCTCTTATTTCGGTGTCTAGATCTTTGGTTTTTTCAATTTCTACTTTACCCGGTTGTGGCTCAATCGCTGAGCTTATAGGATCATGCCCTGGGGTATCCTCCGAAAATTGTGGGTTTTGTGATATCTGATTGACTTTAGTATCAAGATTATTTTCTGCATCTTTTAAACTGTCTGGAGGTGTGGTAACCGTAGCAGGCGGTGTTTCTTGAGCAACGACGGGATCTGCACCTATCACTACGGCAACAGGCGAGGTATTATTTTCAATAACTGTTTCCTCTGTCGCAGTGGTAGTTTCCACGGATGCTTGTTCGGTATCAAGTGTATTTGAAACTACATTCTCCTCAGACGTAGTTTCAACCGTAGCAGTAGAAATTTCTACAGGTAATGTTTCCACATCGGTAGTAATTGGGATATCGCTATTTTCCGATGTCGTTACTTCGTGGGGAGGTTGTTGTGGGTCTACATCTTCTGATGGAGATGGAATAGGTTTTTCTTCGGTATTGGATGGCTGATTTAGTTGTTCAGCCACCTGAGCGGTAGTTGGCTTTTGAGGCTTAATCGTTTGTTCATTTTGAGGATTAAACCCCTCATCAAATAAAAGCCATGCAATTAATCCAAAAAAAATCAAGTAAGTCATTTTTTGGGATAATATTTTTTTTCGTGGTTTTTTATTTTTCTTCTTTGAGGCAAATTTTTCTAAAAAAGGCATTTTATTTAACAAGTGGTCTTTAATACTTTTGATGGTGGCATCAACTTTTTCAGCTAATCCCTGTTTTGCACCATCCCCTTGATCAGCTTCATCTGCAATGTCATCTACCTCGTCATTAATTTCTGCGTCTGCATCATCGCCAAGATCTTCATTTTCCTCAGAAATTTCCTGCTTAGATATTTTTAAATATAACGTGTATAGAAACGGTACCTTTTCCTGCAAAAATTTTAGTACCTTACTTTTTAGCGAAGTAAGCTCTTCATCATCTAAATTCTCATCATCATCAACGTCATCTAACAGTTCATCGTCAAAATTTGTCTGTTCAGCAGCACCGTGATGTGCATCTTGCGTTGAAGAAACGTTTTCCACAACAGTTGCATCCTCTGATGATAAGCCATGATTGTTTTCCTTATCGGCCATAAGCTCGACCTTCATAAAAAATTGGCGGCAGTATATTTAACATCCGAGAATTCATCATATTTACACAGCTTCCCTTTTTTTTGTTTATAAAATAGTATAATGATACGCTTTAGATCCTTATCGAACATTTCAAGGAGTTATTTACATGAAAAACATTGATGATGGTGTAATAAAATATGATCATTCCAATTTTACTCTGACCAATCCACTTGAGTTAGCTGAATATAATGAGCTTGAAAATCATAGGAGTGTACTTTATCAGATGAAATTAATCGGATGTTATGAACAAAATAATATAGGTTTTGGTAATATTTCATGCAAAAAAAACTACTTGCACCTTTTTGATACTCCTAAACCTCAATTTCTCATTAGTGGCACCCAAACCGGACATCTTAATAAACTTTGCGGTAAACATTATACCCGAGTCATTAACTATGATATTGATCAATTTAAAATTTTCACCAACGGTCCCACCAAAGCATCCAGCGAGTCACTCACTCACGCCGCAATATATGAAGCCCAAAACGATATTGCAGTAGTCATTCATATACATAGTCTAAAAATATGGGAAGGTATGATCAATAACCATGCTCCCTCTACCGCCTCTTCTATACCCTACGGAACCAAAGAAATGGCCACGGCAGTAAAGGAGTTAATTCATAATTCATCTAAAAATTACTTCGCTATGCAAGGCCATAAGGAGGGAGTAATTATTTTTAGTAATAGTTTCAAACAAGCCTTAAACGACACTATTTATCTTTATCAAAAGTATGTTGATTCAAATTTTGCTATTTAAATATTTGATTAATTGCTTTTTTTAAAATTTTTAAATTTTTTCTTAAACTTTTTAGGAGAGGATCTACCGGCTTTATAGGCATCACTGGTCTGTTTTCCACCCCGGGAAAATTTTTTACTACCTGATCTTTCACCCGTTTTATATGAAGAATTTTCCACTCCCTCTCGGGCCTTTTCGCGGGGTCTGGAAGTAGGTCTTCGGGTAAATCGACGACGTTTGAAACAATTTTCGCAGATTGAAAAACGCGAATCTTCTTCCAGCTGCTTACCACAGCTAGAACAAAGCGGTATAATTTTTTCCGATAGAAGTATATTTAACTTTTCTATGGCCATCGACTTATTGTGAATCAATTCATTAAGGTCATATACAAAGTGATGGTCCTTAAAGTGTCTGGATAACCATTGATAAAGCTCTACACACATAATGGCCCTTTCCAAATAATCGATGTCATCGCTATTGGAATCAATAAGGCCAAAAACAATCGAATTGCTATAACTATAATTTGTTAATATCCAGGTAAAATATTGAACATGCTCAATGATATTTAAATCTACCGGTGCAGTGGTAAAACCAAATTTTTCTGCAGTAGTCAGCCGCTTTTCCTTATCAACATCTTCGACCATTTCCGCCAGCTCAATCATTTCTTTGAGTTCCACACAATAAAATGGTTTATTGAAAGTCATATTATTAAACAAATGAAGAAATTCAGTAATTGTTAAAAGGGGAAGTGAATTTTTAGAAAGAGCGGTATTAACCTGTTCATAAATATCCAAATCAGGACCAACCATACATTTATCTTTTTGAGGCAAATCATAAATCATC
>Ga0156359_140_pt1 | contig 15236 bp, 14 predicted proteins | sample RifOxyA1_FD_108004 | JGI IMG/M metagenome (GOLD analysis project Ga0156359, IMG submission 108004) | Bdellovibrionales bacterium RIFOXYA1_FULL_36_14 | reverse complement strand
CCAGAACCAGTGGTTTCTTCGCAAATGGATGAGCTTTCCTTTGTTCCCGTGTTTACCAAAAGGCTCGCAAATGCCAAAGTAGTTTGGTTCAATTTTGATCTGGCCCGCGAAATGGGAATTGATATTCCAAAAGAGGGTCTCACTCCTGAATTTGAAGAAAAATTACTTGATCAATTTGCTTATGCTATTCCAAGAGATGATGGTGACCCCAACTTTATAGCTGATGATGAAAAAATTTTTCACGCAGATATTTATGGTGGGTACGGTATGGGAAGAAACGGCGGCAGCGGCAGAGCCGCAGCTGTTGGTGAAGTTCAAGTAAAAGGCATTGGCATTACTTCTCTAGTCGCCCCTTCCACTTCTTTTGATCATTCTCATGGAGGAGCATCTTTTAAGGAATCTATCTCCGAGGCCATATGGGGAGAAATTACGCATCAGGAACTTCCCCATGGAGGCAATCGAGTATTAATGATTATTGACTCCGGCGATTTTACCACTTGGGAAGATGGGGGAAAAGAACCGCGAGCTTTAATTGTAAGACAATTTCCCATTCGTCCGGCAAATTTTTTAACTAACGAATTTCCTGGACCCTGGCAAAAAGTCGAAGAAGCCAGAATCAATAAAATGATAAAACTTCTTGATAACTCTCTTCCTTATCCTGAAGGATTTGATCCCAAAGGACTCTCTCGGGGAAAGATATTGTCCGTCGGGATAATGGAAATGATCGATCGATTTGCCCAGCAATATGCGGCTGCGATGGCCAGAAAGCTTTTTCATGCTGCTTGTTCGCCTTCTAATATCGAAATTGATGGAAGATTTCTAGATTACGGCACAATGACGGCTCTTCCTGGTTTTGGAAAAGCTAAAGTGTTAAGTATTGGAAACGATTTTTTAACTGAAATTGACGAGCATGTTTATCCTACATTTTGGGAACTCATAAATAATATAAAACAGTTTGGTGGTTTAAGTGATAACGACCAAAAGGCACTACCAACGCTTGCTCAAATTACTAAGCAAGTTAATCAGCGCTTTACTTTCTACAAGCAAACAGAAGTGATCAGGTTAGCCGGGTTCCCTGATAATATTGTTAAAACACTAGCTAAAAAAGTTGAAACTAAAAAACTTTTTGAGCAAATTCAGCTGGTAATTGAAGAAGGTAATCACTCGGAAGTAAATGTTGATAAAAGTATGCCAACTAAAATGGGTACTTATAATTTAGAAGAAATATTTTCGATTCTTCTAAGTGGCCATAATGATTCCCCCAAATCCCTTGCAGCCAAACTGCCTCCTAAAATGTCAGCTGCCAGACGACTATCCCTGGCAACTGCTTATCTTGATTATTTTAAAAAAGCCTTATCTCATGCTAAAGGTGATGGGGTGGAGAGGGATTCACTAATATCGTTCATGCAAAGGAGTATCAAACAACGAAATAAATTACTACCAGATCTTTATAGACCAAAACTTCAAAGCGAAAACATTCGTCTAGTGGATGAATATGTAGTTAGCAAACAACGAAATTTAATTTGGGATACTATTGATTCTAAAATAGTACAAAATACTATCACATATAAAACCAGGACTCCTTATCAAATAGTGATTAAAGAGCAGCGGCTTCTTTTTGATAGCGGAAGGATTGCAATGATTTACGATGCTCAAAAAAAATCATCATTTATTCATATCGATATTCCAACCCATCAAAGCTTTGTTCACTTTCTAGGACATAAAATACCACTGGATGAGTTTAAAGATGCAACTTTGAAATATACACTCGATGGCTGGAATCAAATAGGGGAAATTAAGCCAGAGTCTTTGTCCCAGAGCATACATTTTTCTATACCTGTAGATAAAGAAACTGATAGGACTGAATTTGTTCTTCGCTCGGCTGACGGGAGCAAATATTGGAAAAATAAAAATGATAATTATTTGTTTATCTTTCCACGAATCAAAAAGTCTTTAACTGATAATTGTTATCAATTAATCTCATCGTTAATGGAGTGAAGGTAGTACAATTTTGCCGATTTATCTTTTGGCCATTATTTGATAAATTATGGGGTGTAACGTAATCTTGGAGATTATATGAAAAGTTTGATCCTGTTTATATCGCTATTGTCGTTTGCAACATACGCAGCAGATACGTTCATTCAATCTTGTGCTGAGAATAATGGGAATAATGAGAATAATATGATTGCTATAAAAAATCAGTTTAACGGTTGTGATAAGCAAGGTATACAAGTCACCTTGGTTGAAGCCGAGGTTTACTGTTCCTTAGATAAAAAATTTAAAACTATATTCTGTCTGATTGAAAATGCCAACAATGCGGCTATGTGCTATGACGATCAAATTGAACGAACTAAAGCTCTGGCTATGAAAAATAATAATAATTGTATGAAGCTTAATGAGACAATAGCTGTACAAAGTACCACTGATGTTTGTGCAAATGGTAAGCCAGTAAGTTTGGTTACCGCTGAGATTAGTTTAACTTCAGTTGCATCTCCTACCACAGATGCAACTTCAACCAAGACAATTATTTACTGTCTCGTTGAAAATTCAAACAATGCAAAGCTTTGTTACGATAATCAAATTCCGATGAGCGAAGCATCAACTTTGTTTGCAAACACAGGCTGCTTGTCATCGACCAAGTCAGCTACCGAACCTTCATCGGAAACTGTCAGTCCTAAATAAAGAATCTTAACTGGCCTATGAAAATGGGGTTGTAATCTTTTTTGAAGATTACCGTGTTGAATATTACTCTACATTTTCTTGAAAATGATCTTAATTTTAGATTAGGACATTACTGTTTTAAAATTTGATTAACTTATCAACAATAATTGGCGTTTTTAAGCAGGAATTAAATATTGATTATGAAACTCAATATAAATATCCAGATGATCCTTTAGGCTTTTAGGATCTTTGGTGGTGCACCAGGTTTTTCGAATGAGCCGGTTAATGTTTGCTCGAAGCATGGCGCAACTGTGATTTAACATAAAGAGTGGATCAAAGTGAAGTTTCTTTAATTCTCCTTGCCCTACCATGCAACCTCTCCCCCCTTTGTATTGTTGGTAACTTGCGGTTGGAAAGAAACTTCTGACAAATGGAGGATAAAAGTGATGTTCATCTGATTCAATTAAGGCATCTTTTTTGATGACGTGTTGAATGGTTTCAAACAAACGCTTAATAGTATCTTTATGCTGATTTTTTCTGATACCATACTTTCTTCTAGATTTTTCTGCTAAATGTCCAAATGCTGGGATCTGTCCGACTTCAACTCCCAGCAGAGTTCTATTTTTAGCATCCACTGCCAGCGTTACGGTTAAAGGTTTCATTTTGGTATGTTCAATCGTAATTAGGTCGTCAAATTGTAAATGTTCAATTTGGTCGGAAAGACTGTTGAGTCTTTTTTGATGAAGCAACCTAGCTTTTTTAGCTAGATAGATGAGTCTCCTTTTAACAGTCATGCGATGAATCTTTAAAAGCAGAGCGGATCTTCTCATTGAAATACCAGAAGCTAAAAGGGCATTTAATCTAACATTAATCCTCCTTTTCTTTTGGTAATAAGCAAGCTTATAAGTAGCACTAGAAAATTTTCGACCACAATGTTTGCATTTATAGCGCTTTATAAAGCGAGCATCATCACGTCGATAATAGGTACCATCTTTAATGACATGATCATCTTTATGATAAAAAAGGCAATCAATGTTAGGGCAGCCACGTTTCATGTGGAAGAAGTATGCATTCAATATCAACATTGGACTTTGCTAATGTGTTGAAATTTTGGAGCTGAAGTTTACGTTATGTTTAGAATTGAACTTTTATAAGGTTCACTAGAAAAAAGCCAATCCCCATTTTTGTAGATCAGTTTAAATCTATATCTGTAGAGACATTACTGCGTTCATCATTAATGATATTAAGGATTAGCAGCCATTTTTCCACATTCGAATATATTTGGTTAGCTCTTCAGCATAATATGAATCATTGATTCCCATTGGGGAAGAACGCTTATTCTGTTCTACCATGCCGTTGTAGACTTTCTTGGCCATGTATTTTCTTATGCTGATGATAAGCCCATTGCTGGCCTTTTCAACATTATTTTGGGGACGTAGACATACATCCAAATAGGTACTATCTAAGATTGTTTTTAGCTTGTCCCAGCTGGTATTGGGTTTAGATAAAACATTTATATGCTCGACCAGGGCAATAGCGTGTTTATTGGTAATTTTTGCTTTTTTCTGTTTGACTGGTTTGGTCTTAGTCTGAGGTTTGGGTGATTCATTAAGTAATTTTTCTTTAAGAAATTCATTAACCGCCGCTTCGGCTTCTTGTGGGGTTTTGTTGTCAATTAAAACCAAGTTGGCATGCATGACCACCACTTCTTCACTGTATTTTTCCCGTAATACGACATAAGGATCTTTATCAATCTCATTTAGCAAAAAAACGTTTTGAGCGCGTTGAATTTCATCTGGCGAATTAATTCCCTGTTGAAGCATTTTATTTTTGATATCGGTAAGATTATCTTTGTATTTTTCACTTAGATATTTTTTTTCTTCAACTGTTAATGCTCTAAAAGGTGATAGACGATTTTTCGTGATGAGTTCATTATCTATTTTGCGTCCAATCTTGCTTAGATAAAGTGCTTGAGCATCGGGATAAATACTTAGATTTTTAATAATAGTTTCTTGGCAAGAATTATTACACTGACCTTTGTTTTTAACGACCGTTACCAAAGACTTTCTCAAGTTTGTAAAACTTTGCTTTAAACGGTTAGATGGGTTGTTGTTAATTTTAGGTCTTTTTCCAGCATTGAAACACTCATTACATCTTTTTCCCTCAGATTTAGCATTAAAGCAACAATCGTAACATATCTCGGACATTTGATACATGAGTTCGTCAGGTTTGGTTTTTAGATCATACTTGTTTAAAAAAGTTTGAAAAAATTGAGAGGCGTTTTTATTCACGTTCTGCTTGGTGAGTTTAGTTGGATCAATATAGTAAATGTTTTCAATTTCTTTTTCCTGGCAATTAATTAATACGGGTTTGCTTTTATTTAGGGTGATATCTCTGGAGATAACTTCTTTATCCTCTGAACTTAAACAAAAATCCAACCTTTGCATTAAGCCTGCGGCATTATGGTTTACGAGATAGTTTCTTTGAGGTGATCTGGGATAGTTGGGGTAACAAGTTTTATGAATATAGATGTCACCTACTTTGGAATATCCCAAATGTTCGTAATTGATTTCAAAGGTTTTGGTTTCACACACGATGGGTGAATCGCTCATGACAAAAGAACTAGTTAGGAAAAAACAGATTAATATAAATATTTTCATATAATTACTAAGTCTGTTATCGGCTTATAAGGTATGAAAGGTTAATAAAAAGGGGTAATAAGAAAGCAGTTAACTTCTTGAAATTAGGAATCAAATGGTTTTATTTTTTTGATAGCCTTTTAAAAAAGCAGATCCAAGCCTAAATGTAAGGTCGCTGGAAACGACATCGAATATTATGCTTGATAAGGCTAATTTAGTTGAAGTGATAGCATAATCATTATTGGCAACAGGTTTGTCAAATAACAAAGCCTTGTACTTTTTTATCAAATTTAAGTTTTTTATCCAATTTCTCTCAGTATTTTTAAAAGTATCAATTAATTCACAGAACTCATTTCTTTGCAGCGTGTTTTGCTCAATTATCATCTCTTTTTGTTTTTGCAAATCAATATCTGCTTTTAGTTTAAACATTCTTGATCCTTTTTTAATTCGCTTATCGTACTTGAAAAAATGGCTTTTTTATAAACCAGCTTTAAAAGAACAAACATACACGTTGACCCAAGTCCCAGATAAAAAATTAATAAAATTCCAATAACGGGCATGCGATAAGCTTCTTTACTAAAAAAAATCAGGCTAAATGTTATTACCATTAAAAACAAGGTGATTGATATTAAAGCTCCACACGTAAATATTATGGCTTTCAACAACCTCGATTTTTCCTCGAGGATTTCAATACCAATAAGTTCAGTACGAAGTTTAAACATGTTAACAGCATTACTTAATAACTTTTTGGATGATTCGATCAAATCTGGTGGTGAGCTTAATTCATCACTCATTTCATTTGATGTCTAGCTGCTAAAACTCCAATGACTGTGCCTACCCCAAGAGCAATTCCAATAGATTGATAGGGGTGCTTGCGAATGTTCGAGTCAGTACTCTTTACAGCTTGCATGGCTTGGTTTTCTATGTTTTTCACAGATACCTTGGTGGTATCAAAAGCAGACATGATTTTTTCCTTAACATCATATGCTTTTTCACCAGCAGCTTCCGCTGAGGATATCAAGATTTTTTCCGCATCATGAGCAATGGTTCTCAGATCAGTAACAAGTTTTTCAGTTTCAGTTTTCGACATATTTTTCCCTTGGTTGATTTTTATAAGAAGTCTTAACGTTAAGCTAGCATGCTCAATATGAAGAAAAACCAATTAAAGAATGAATTCATGTTCATTATGAGCATTATTACATGAATACGTGAAAAATAGGTGTATAACTCATGAATATATCCTTTATTGAAAATAACAAGGCATCTTCATGAATTCAAACATCAATAATCATTTCTCGAAAATTTCATTTTTTGTTTTTTTTATTATTATCATTATACTTTCATTCGTTATAACTTCTCATTTCATTTTGGCAATTGTTGGCGGAGCTTTCCTGGCGCAACTATTGCGTCCTCTTTTGAATATATTAATTGCTAAAAAAGTACCTGCACAGTTGGCGGCTTATTTGATTTTAATTTTTTTTGTTATCATAATGATTGTTCCTATGTTCTTTTTTCTTCAAAAATCCGTACTGGAAATTAGTAAATTGACCCAATTTGTTTCCTCCTCAAATATATCTTTCATCTCTATTACAAATAGCTTGAAAGAATCTCCATTTTTTAATTATTTTATTTCCGACCCATATTCTTTGGATGATCAGTTAATAAAAGTAACTAAATTTGCAGTAGAAACTATTCAGGAAATTGCCATCAATATAGCTGCTAAAACACCTTCAATGTTTATAGATACTTTTTTTATTTTATTCAGTTTTATTATTTTTCTTTTGAACGGAGAAAAAATCAAGAATTTTATTTCAAATTTAATACCCTTACATGAATATATTAAAAATAATCTAATTATTACCTCTAATGAAATATTTAAGTTTGCTTTTTTATCATCCTTTTTGGCAGCTATTGCCCAAGCAATTACAGTTTTATCGGGGTTTTTAATTCTGGGTTTACCAAACGCATTTCTAGCAGGTGTAGCTACTTTCTTTTTTTCCTTCATACCGCTGATTGGTTCGGTGCCGGTGTGGGGTGCTGGGATTATCTATCTAATTTTTTATGGTTCATCTTCAAGTATTATTATCATGATTATGATTGGTATTGTGGCAAGCTTAATGGATAATCTTATTCGAGCGTTAGTTTTAAAAAGTTCGAAAGAGCGTCTCCATCCTTTTATTGGGCTAATTTCAGTGATTGGTGGTATTCAAGTGTTTGGTCTTTTGGGAGTTCTAATTGGGCCTATTATTGCAGCACTCTTATTATCTATGTGCAGGGTCTGGCCCGAAGTTATGGCTTATAAGATCAATTAGTTATTTTTTAGATATTACGTATTTTCTAATTCCCTTTTTTTGCTCGTCATCAAAAGAATGAAAAATTCCTCGGTAGATACTGTTATTTTTTTCAAAAGGGCTATTTATTCTGTGGGGAACAATAGTGAAATATGTTTTGACTGGTTCTTCCATATAAAAAGTTTCATATAAATTAAATTTCTCTTTGGAAGAAAATTCGAAAGCCAGCTCATTCATATTTACGATATCGATTTTATGATTAAATCCAGCTGTACTCAATTGATCATCAAGCGGAATGAATACGTTGCCTTCATTTTCTATATTAAATCCTTCCTCATTTTTCTTTTCTAAAAGTGCAATGCACTTTTGAATATGTAGGCTAGTTATAACGTCTTTGCTAGAAATAATATTCGGATAATCTAGCAACTTTTTTAATTCTTCAGAATTTTTTGCGGCATAATTGAAAATAAATAGATAGGGCAGATATCCTTTAACTTGTTTGATAGTTTTAACTAGTTCTTTTAGTGAGTTGACATCATTTACTGGAAGCTCTTTTTGACCTTGTTTTTTTTCTTCATCGGTTAATTCTATTTTTTCTTCGAATTGGAATGCAATAATGACTGGTTTGTAATGCTCAAATTCTTTAAGTAGATTACTGGTATTGCTTTTAAAACGCATGACTTCTTTAAACTTCCAAAGTTCATGGGAATTATTTTTAAAAATTTGCATTTTGGGATCAATCACCAGAAAAGGAGTTTTTAAGGGATGGTTTTTAGGTAGAATCTGTTCATCAAACCATAGCGCTACTGCGGGTTTTATCTCTTCATCAATTTGCACAATAATTTTGCTGTTATCGTCTTGATTTTTTAATTTATCCAACTTGGAGGCCCTGGCTGGAAGTGGGATTGGATCAATATATGCAAAATTAAGATAAGCCCAATATTTTTTAGAGCTGTAATGGATACCGTCGCTGCCAACCTTTTTTACAATATATTTCTTGGAAGGAATTATTTTTTCATCGATTTTAATATCAAGATCTATAATATCGCCGCTTATTAATAAATTTCGAGTTTCAATCTTAGGTCCATCTTTAGAAAGATAAACGATTCTACTTTTATCTACTGTTTTACATGGCTCAGGTTCTTTCATTTTACACTGAGTAACTTTGGGCTCATTAGTTTTTTCTCTGAACATTAGGTAACAAAGACTATATAAAACATTTAAATTGTCTTCACCACTTTTTAAATGATTTAAAACGACATTATAAAGAAGACAATCCTCTCTCTGACTTATTTTGTTTTGATGATCATATAAAGTAATCAAAGGACGCTCTGGCGCCATTTGTTTTACTAAATAGACTGCCTTCATTACTGATTCAGATTGAAAACTATAGTCCAAAAGAATTATATCAGCGGTAGAACTTAACATCTTTTCAACTAATTCTACGAAATTATCATCATTAACTTTGTAAAATTTTTCAAAGTTTATTTCAAAACTCTGTCCTTCGTATTCTTGCAAAAGTTTTGCTTCCAGTGATTCTGAGTATCTTTTATCAACACCAAGATACAAAACATGATAGTTTTTTTTTGCCTCTTTTTTTTCAGCCATAGAGCATCACCTTAATTTTTTCCGCTAATAATATTTTAGTCCAAGTTCATAAAATGTATACTTTTTAGTTATTTTGGCTGTAAAAAGTGGCGGAAGTGCTGAATTTTGCTAGCAAAAAATATCAAATCATTTAATGTATGCCAGGATAGGCCATGAAAAATCGCAAAGCATGAATATTTTGTAAACTATTTCGCTGAAAAAACACAAACCTGTCTAACATTATTGCCTTTAAGAATAATTTATTAAAAATGATGGTGGATCTATGGAAAATAAAAAAGATAATACGATAGGTTGGTTTGAAGTCTATGTCGAAGACATGCAAAGGGCCAAGAATTTTTATGAATCGGTTTTTCGAGTTGAGCTTAAAAGGCTTCCAAACCCAGCTAGCCTGGAACACGAGATTGAAATGTTGGCTTTTTCTGGGAATATGAAATCTTACGGTGCCAATGGGGCTTTGGTTAAAATGCCTGGTCATTCGTCGGGAAAAAATAGCGTTTTAATTTATTTTGCTTGCGAAGATTGTGCGATAGAAGAGTCGCGCGTTAAAGAGTTTGGGGGCAAAATCGAAAAATCCAAGTTTTCTATTGGTGAGTATGGCTTTATTTCCCTAGCATACGATTCGGAGGGCAATATGATTGGCCTGCACTCATTTAAGTAATTATATTGAAAACGCAAGGAGGGTAAAATGGCTAATGCTATTCATTTACACCGTATACTCAGCGCACCACCTGAAAAAGTTTATCGAGCTTTTTTAGATCCGGATGCTATAGTTAAATGGTATCCTCCTCATGGATTTACTGCCAAGATTCACAAGATCGATACTCGGGTTGGCGGGGAATATAAAATGTCCTTTTGTAATTTTTCGACAGGTAAAAATCACTCTTTTAGCGGAAAATATGTCGAGTTAAGGCACAACGAGTATATTAAATATATTGATCGGTTTGATGATCCTAAGTTAGCCGGTGATATGCAAGTAACAGTTACTTTTCGAAAGGTTGCTTGTGGGACCGAACTTATAATTGTGCAAGAAGGCGTTCCTGACGTGATTCCTACAGAAATGTGCTATCAGGGATGGCAAGAATCCTTGACTTTACTTGCCCAATTGGTGGAACCCGAAATTCCAGATGAATAGTAAATTGAGATAAGTGATTGCCAAACATAATCAATGAGAAGATTAACCACATTTGAAGTGTCTTAAAATTCATGGAGGGGCCATGTTTAGAAAAAAAACGGTACTTATAACGGGTGCAAATAGGGGAATTGGTTATGAGGCAGCCAAAGAGCTGGCTGAAAGTGGTCATCGGGTAATTTTAACGGCGAGAAATGAAGAGAAAGGATTAAAGGCAAAAGACAGTATCAAAGGGGATGTTATTTTTTATTTACTTGATGTCACCCAGAGTGAAAGTATAAAACATCTGGCTAAGTTTATTGAAAAAGATGTAGGTACGATTGATGTATTAATTAATAATGCAGGTAGTTTATTTGATCCCAAGCGCTTTGAAGTAAATCCTGATAATCCGCTAGATACTTCGGTAGAGGTTTTAAATCAAACCTTACAATTAAATTTAGTAGGAGCTTATAATGTAACCAAGCATGTTTTACCCTTCATGAACAAAACAAAGCGGGCAGATATTATTAATGTGTCTTCAGGTATGGGGGCTTTAAGAGAAATGGGAGGCGGGACTCCGGCTTATCGTATTTCAAAAACTGCATTGAATGCCCTTACTAAGATTTTGACTGCAGAATTTAAAAAAACCAATCTTCATGTTAATTCTATTTGTCCAGGGTGGGTACGAACCGATCTTGGAGGACCCGAAGCGATTCGATCTGTAGAGGAAGGTGTCGTAGGTATTCTTTGGATAATCAATGATGAACCAGAAGTGAGAGGGCAATTTATACGAGATAAAGAATTTCTTGAATTTTAAAATTCGAAAATCCCAAGCTTTTTACCATTATATTTGTAAGTGAAATTTAAACTGTCAGCCGGTTAGACTATTTTCTTTGTAGATCCGGGATGTCTCTGGGTATATCGGTATAATTTATAGGTATTCGCATACCTACTGTCCCCACTAAGGATTTTTGCGACATCATCCATGGTGTATCAGCACCGAATCCATAAAACTGGCCAAATAGTTTCCACTGCCATATCAGTACGCCAATAGGAGAGTTATTGGCGGTATCAATTAATCGATTATACCAAGTTGAATAAGAGGCACCATTGACGGTATCGTCTCCTATAGTCCTTATCACAAAGGCCAGCATCCGCGCATACTCAGGAAGTTCGTAAGGGTTTGCTTTACCAATCATATCTACAGGGTTTTTTAAAACGTAAGAGTTGCCATAAACAGGGTTGCCCCACTGACCTCCGTTTATAACAGTACTAAGTGGCCTGATTTGTTTTAATACAATATCCAGATTTCTTTTTACCATTAATGGTATGCGACTATCAGCATTTACCATTAAATAATAGTCGATGAGAAAATGACTTGGAAAAGTCAGTTGAAACACTGGAATAACTGTATCCGTTCCTAAATTAACACCTCTAGGACTGTTACTTCTTACTCCGGTCATTCCTTGTCTATAATCCGATTCATTGGGCCCGGTTGCATAAGCGGTTAGTCCGCTTAAAGCACCTACTTTAAAAGTACCTCCCGAAATATTATTCACTTGCATATATCCGCTGATTGGCATTGATTGGCCTGCAAACACTTGTGGATCGTGTTTTGCCAGATAGATACCCAGTAACTGAGCAGACACTGTACCTTGATTAATAATTGTTCCGGCGGGAGGAACTGTTCCTGCACCAGCATTGAAAGGGAGCCATTGGAAATTCCATTCATTGGTTTTAATAGCATTGAGTGTCCACTCTAACTGATCTTTCCAATTATATTTTCGTGCGCCAAACCATTGTCCACTTATAGGCATAGTGGCATCAATCATTAAAGCTGCAATCATACTGCCATAGTGTTGGGCATAGTTAAACCTTGGTAAATCATATTGACTAAAGCCTATTACATTCTTATCAGCTAACGTTTGATCTGATATCCCATATTGTTGAAAGCTAGCATTGTAAGCCACTATGGCCCAATAGTCCCGGTATCCGGTTAACAGGTACATAGATGCATAACTAAAAACTCTGGCGAATTGCCATTCTGCTGCTAAACCACAGTTTTTTTCATTACTCAAGATTCGACCATCAGGGTTCACATATTTGTCAGCCTTACATACGGGTTCTCCTGCTGCCCCTGGCGTTGAGTAATCCAGCCATTCTACACTTTGCGATACTGCTTTGTTAAAATACTTTATATTTCCACTGCGGGCCCATAGGGTGATCATGGCCCTAACTTCTTCGTATCTGGCTGTACCAGAATTGTCACTAATCACTAGCGCATCAAACCGATCATTCGCAAGAGTGGTGTATTGTTTTTCTTCCGATGAAGTGCCCTGACCAAAGGGGAGCAAATGTTGAAATGTTATTTGTGTGGATGTTATGTAACTTGGATTTGTTGGAAATAATATGTTGTTGTTTAACACCGTATTGAGAGTTGGTCGTTGATAAGCAGGATCGGGCATGGATCTGACAGCTCCTCCAACAATGACTTGAGCGGTTAGAACATCCCCTTGGGTCATGTGGGGAATTTTAAACTGTATTAAGACAGATCTGATCGAGCCATCATGATGTCTTCCTCGAAGAGCGGAAACATTGGCTGCAATTTCTACACCTTCTACAAAAACTTGAATGGTTCCAGAGCTAATTGCCGATTCAGATACTAATCCAGGTGGAAACGGAAATCCAGAACTTATAAAAGTTTCTCCGGAACCAGCTTGGTTACGAATTACTTGAGCTGTGATTGAAGTTTTATTACTACCAGTATTAGAACTTACCAAGGTACATGTTGGGTATAAATAATTATTAGGTGTCCACACCCCGCAAATGGCATTTTCACAAGTCATAATTTGATTTTGTGACTTACAGGTTTCCCCTGCGTTAATCGTGGCACTCTCGTAGCGTATTCTGGAAATTACACATCTGGATTGCGTATATGTTCCAGACCAGCTACCAAATTGACCATTGGTACATTTGCGATTTTGGATTTCCGATACGCAAGTTTGGCCTTCGTTAACTGCGGCTGTTTGATACATGGTTCGTACTTCAAACGCTCCGGAAGCAATAGTTCCGCAGGCAAGGGCCGCTTGCACACTACAAGTTAAATATTGATACGATCCAGACCAAGCAGACCAAACACCGTTATTGCAGGTACGAGTTTGGGTTTGCTGGATAGATGAGCAACTTTGCCCGTAGGCTACAGAAGTAGCACTATAAGCGATTCTTGATTCAGTACCGTTATGAGGAATTGACCCACAACTAAGTTTTGGTTGTATAGTTGGAGTTGGTATTATTGTAGGAACCAAGGTCGGTATTATAGTTGGAGCTGGAGTTGGAGTTGGTTCTACAATAATATGTTGTTCTTTTACTACGCAAGTCCCATTTACTAAGACCTGACCATCTTTACATTTTTTATTGGCATCTGGAACGCAAGATGTAATAAATAATATCAAAGACAATGAACTAATAATTGATAAAATTTTCATAGAAAGGTCTCCAATAATATCTTTCGTATTATTCTGATAATTGGTTTCTGTAGGTATCGTACATTGCACCGATAAATCCAGTTGCTCGAGCACCTACTTTTTCTCCAGGGACTATATAACCAAAAGGATCGCGGTCACCTTTGGATATTGCCATGTATCTGTCGATATAATCAAAATAAACATTGTGATTCCAAGCAGTCTTTGCGCACATCATTCTCACGGCGATGGAGGTTCCTGCCCATGTTCTCACTCCTGTTCCAATAGATCTGTAGCTCGCATTCCATGAAGCATCCGAACGTGCAGGGTTTGTAGAATATCTAATGCCCCACTCTGGCATACCAAGCATTGCTTTTGTGTAGGGGTAATTGGGAGCTGAACGCGTATCAGGAATCCAAGAAGCACTATTGGTTATATCAATGTCTGTTTGGGCAACATAAAATGTCTGGCCATCTTCTCCAAAATAAACATAATCGCTTGGAGCATTGCCCGGGCCGTGTCCATTGGTATACAAATAATCACCTGATTTAAAACCAATGTTTTTCATCGGTGCATAGTTTAACATTATGCCGGCAAACATAATTGGCCATTTTCTTTCATTCATATTTCCGCCATCAGGACCCCAACCGCGGTTTCCACTTTCTAAAAAACTATATAGATCTATTCCCAATTGAACGAAATTTATAAGCAGTTTCTTTTTTTGTTCCAACGTATAGTTTAGATGAAGCATTAGGGCAGCGTTGGCAAAAAAGCTGGTGTAATAGTAATTTTCTGGAATACCGTCGGATGGTCGCATAAACCGAGTGGTCCAACCGCCGTGATCCAACCATACCATTTGAAATTGGTTGGCCAAGGTGGATATATCGGGTGGGGCAACAGGTGGAGTGTAATTTTTTAATAGAGAATAATTAATACTTTTAAGATTGTGCAATGTTTTAATTGGTGAACTTATTCCGGGGCGGAAGCTATCTATAGCAGCTGGAGAAAATAAACAAGTTAAAACTGCGGCAGTTTTAACGTAGCTAATATGGTCTGTACCACCTTGGACTAAATTGCTGATGGTTGATACCAGTGAACTATTACCCCGTAGAACCAGGGGCGTTTGATTAGAGATCCCGATACCAACATTTTTAGTGGCATCGTAATCACGAGCACCATCATATCCTTGGATACTGGTTGAGGGGTTAATCATGGAACCATTCATATGCCTGATACCATCGGTGTGAACGACATGACCTGGATTAATTTTTATAATTTTAACACCATCACCGGGGTCTACTACCCAATAGTCACCATTTGCGAATTGGCCATATTTTACCGGAGCAGCAAATGTCCAGGTAATTCCATATTGTGTAATCGAGGTTGTCAAGGAAACGTCGGCAACAAGATTACAATTATTATTGGTATAAGTGTTTGGGACCCAAACACCACAAATAGCATTTTCACA
>Ga0156359_155_pt1 | contig 19811 bp, 18 predicted proteins | sample RifOxyA1_FD_108004 | JGI IMG/M metagenome (GOLD analysis project Ga0156359, IMG submission 108004) | Bdellovibrionales bacterium RIFOXYA1_FULL_36_14 | reverse complement strand
AATTAAAACTCAACAATTTACTAATATTACTATAGATTTCTATGTACTAGATCAAGTAGCGGGAGCACCAAATTTATCTCAATTTCGATATCATCAAAATATTTTGTTAGATAAAGATTTGGGGGATTATAGTTGGAGTGAAGCAAATTGGCAGGCATTGGCCAACGAAAGAGATTATCTACTCATTAATCTTGTCCAAAATGAGTGTTTAATCGGACTGCTTTTGGCGAAACTGAATTATCTGGAAGAAATGGCACATTTGTTGAAAATTGTCGTTGCTAAAGAAAAAAGAAAGCGAAGCCTTGGTAGACTCTTAATGAATGAATTAGAAAATTTTATGAAGTCTAAAAAATTAACCAAGCTTTTTTTAGAAGTAGAAGAAGATAATGAGTCTGCAATCGCACTATACAAAAAACAAGGCATCAATAAAATATGTTTGAAAAAAAGGTTCTATTCCAATGGAAAAAATGCCTGGAAAATGCTGAAAGAAAATAATGGATAATATAAATAAATTAGTATTTTAGATTGCAAAACTCATAAGAACTTGTTAAAAGGAACTTGTCCTAATTTTAGTTATTTATTTGGTCAGAGGGGCGGCTTTTCTTAAATCCGCCTTTTTTTTTGGGAAAATTGATTTGCTATGTTTTTAGATGAAGAAAAAAAAGGAATAGAGGGAAAATTTTACGAACTTTCCAAGGAAGTTATCGCAAGTGCGAACTTGAGTCTTTATGATTTGGAATTTGTCAAATCAAGCAATACCTTGCGTTTATATATTTTAAATGAGAACACGAATACTGCTAATTTAGATGAATGTGCTTCGGTGGATCGGGCCATGGGACCACTGATTGAAAGTAATGCTTGGATTCCTGAATCATTGGTCTTAGAAGTTTCATCCCCAGGAATTTTTCGTAAACTAAAAAGTTATGATCATTTTCTTCGTGCCAAAGGATCAATTGCTGAGTTGATTTTAAGTAAAGATTTAAACCTGACCAGTAATGAAATGGGTAAAAAAATTAAAAACAAGAAAAAGATCAGAGCAATTATAACAGAAGTTAATAAACAAGAAATTGAGGTTGAATTAGACGGTGAAAAGTTTGCCATTGAATTTAAAGATATTAAAAAAGCAAGTTTGTCACCAGACATAAACTTTTAGATTAGAAAGGAAGGTTTTATGAATTTTTCGGAACTAGGAAGAGTAATTGAAGCATTAGGGAAAGATCGTGGAGTGCAAAAGGATGTAGTTGTAAAAGCTATTGAACAAGCATTTTTAGTAACGGCACGAAAAAAATATGGCATCCAAGGTGAATATGAAACCAGATATAATCCGGAGGAAGATGACATAGAGATATTCCAATATAAAAATGTTGTGGATGCAGTTAAGGACCCGATCTTAGAAATTGATTTAAAGAATGCTAGAGAAATGAATGAAGATTCGCAAATCGGAGATCAGCTTGGTATTCGAATTGAAAATCCTAATTTTACCAGAGTTGATATTCAAACTGCTCGTCAAATTATTTTTCAAAAAGTAAGGGACGCTGAACGAGAAATTTTATTTTCTGAATTTAAACATAGAGAAGGCGAGTTGATTACAGGTATTGCTCGAAGATACGAAAGAGGCTTTATTGTAGTCGATCTTGGAAAAGCCGATGCGGTTTTACCAAGACGAGAAATTATTCCTAGTGAAAATTTTAAAACTGGTGATCGAATCCAGGCTTATTTAACTGAAGTTGTGATGACTAATAAAGGCCCAGAAATCAGACTGTCTAGAACTTGCCCGCAATTTTTGGTAAAACTTTTCGAAGTAGAAGTTCCAGAAATTCAAGACGGAACCATCGAAATTAAATCTGCCGCTCGAGAACCAGGACAGCGGGCCAAAATAGCAGTCTATTCAACTGATAAGGACATCGATCCAGTAGGTGCTTGTGTGGGTATGAAAGGTAGTAGAGTTCAAAATATAGTCAATGAGCTTCAAGGAGAAAAAATCGATATTGTTAGATGGAGTGCTGATTTGGAAACATTTGCAAAAGCCGCTTTGGCTCCTTCTGAAATTTCTAATATCATGATGGATAATGAAGAAAAATCGATGGATGTTATTGTGGAAGAAGATCAATTGGCTTTGGCAATTGGCAGAAAAGGACAAAATGTTAGATTGGCTGCCATGTTGACCGGATATCGAGTCAATATTATTTCAAAAGATAAACTAAAACATAAAATTCAAAAAGCTGTAGAAAATCTACTGCAAGTGCCTGGCATTACCGAACCACGGGCCCAGGTATTGGTACAAGAAGGTATTATGAATATCGGGGATTTGGTGGCCATGGAAATAAAAGACTTGGCAAGATCTTTGGCCATAGATGAAAAAGAAGCCACAGATGTATTGGAAAAAACCAAAGATATGATAGACAAAGCCCAGATTAAACTGGAGCCGGATATGGAAGAAGAATTGGTATCTGCATCTGCAGTTCCAGTTTATGATGGAATGATGAAAGCAAGAAATGAAAGTGACAAAGACGGTAAAGGTGATACCGAAAATAAATTTTCAGAAGCAGAAAAACGTCTTCGAGAGGAGCTTGCTGCCTTTAAATTGAAATAAAGATAACTGCTTTTTTGAAGTATTTAAAAATTAATTGATACGGAGTTAAAGATGCCCAGGAAGATTTTTGAATTGGCGAGTGAATTACAAATTGGTGCGATTGAACTGGTCGAAGTACTCAGAGCAAAAGGTATGTCAATCAGAAACCATATGGCAACTCTAGAAGATGATGAAGTGGATCGAGCCTTATCACTCTTAAAGGCGGACTCTAAAATTGAAGAACAATCAGATAGTGAAAAAAAGAAAGTTGTGAAAAAGAAAAAAGTGGTAGCCAAAGCTAGTGAAGGTCAAGCTGCTTCTAAGAAAATTGTTACGATTAAAAAAGATAGTAAATCAAAAGATGAAGTTAAGAAAAAAGTAAAAAAAGATTCTCATGTTGAAAAACCGGAATTGAAGAAAAAGACTGTTATTATTAGAAGAACTAGCGAAACTGATGAACCTCAAAACGAAATATTTGAGGAACAAGAATCACCTGAAATTTTCTTCAATGAAGAAAATATACAAGACGAAAATGAAGTGAATCTTGATCAATCTGAAAGTGATAGCGCCGAACCAGAAGTGGTTAAAACTAATAAACGAGATAGTCTAGGTCTACGAGTGGTCTCTAAACCTAAGATTGAGCACCTTCAATCTGAGGATGATCTGCAAGATATTGAATCAGAGCCAGATGATTTACCCTCTGCAGTTGAGGATAAAAAGATTATCTACAAAGAAAGAGTGCATACTTTTACTCCGGTTTACATTCCACCCAAAAAAGAAGTGGAAAAACCAGCGAAAAAAGAAATTCTGCCTATTGAGGAGAAAGTGATCGAGGACGAAGATAGTCTGAGTGCCGATAGTAAAAATGCCAGAAAGAGAATGAGTGGTTTGGCTTCCATTATGTCTGGAAAGGCCAAGATCAATATTAGTAAATCCCAAAAGATATTGGATGATAGATCAGAAGAAGAACTCAAGTCATATGCAGCCTTATCATCCACCGGAAAGCCGCTGTATACTCAGGTTAAAAGAAAAAAGGTATATATGGGACAATCTGGTAAAACTGAAATTACAGAAACTAAAGAATCCAAGCGAGTCGTTGAGATACACAAAGTTATCTTAGCAAATGAGCTGGCCCATAAACTAGGAATTAAGTTTTCGGCTATGGCCGATCAAGTGTTAGACATTAATCTTTTAATTAATGAAAATGATTATATCGGACATACTCTTGCAAAAGAAATTGCGGCCCTTTGGAATTATCGAGTTGAGGAAACTTCTTTTAAAGAAGAAGAAATTTTAGTTAATAAGGGGCCAAGTAATAAAGATGAAAGCCATTTGCCTCTTCGAAATCCAGTCATCACTATTATGGGGCACGTAGATCATGGTAAAACATCTCTACTTGATTATATTAGAAAGGAAAAAGTGGCCCAAGGTGAAGCTGGGGGTATTACTCAGCATATTGGTGCCTATCAAGTGGATGTAAAGGGAAGAAAGTTAACGTTTTTAGATACTCCAGGCCATGCGGCTTTTACAACTATTCGACAAAGAGGGGCGCAAGTAACTGATATCGTGGTTTTGATTGTGGCGGCGGATGATGGTGTTATGCCACAAACCAGAGAATCTATAAAATTTTGCCGCGAAGCTGATGTTCCAATTATTGTGGCCATCAATAAAATTGATAAAGAATCAGTCAACCCTGATCGAATTAAGCAAGAACTAGCTGAATTTGATTTGACTCCTGAGGAATGGGGCGGACAAACCCAATGTGTGGCCATTTCGGCACTTAAAGGTACCGGGGTTGATGAACTTCTTGAGGCCATTCAACTTCAAGCGGAAATATTAGAACTTCGCGGAGATCCAAAAGCTCCGGTGAAAGGTGTAGTCATTGAATCTAAAGTTGAGCAAGGTCGGGGACCGATGTCTACCATCTTGATTCAAGAAGGCACACTTTATAAGGGCGACACGATTGTGGTCGGTGAATCATGCGGCAGGGCCCGAAATCTTATGGACTATGCGGGCAATAACATTACTTCTGCGGGGCCATCTGTTCCGGTCCAGATTTTAGGGCTTGATAAAACCCCAAATCCAGGGGAAGAATTATATGTAGTTAAAACTGAAAGAGAAGCCAAGAAAATTGTAGCGAATAGGGTTCAGGAAAGGAAAGATGCTGAGTTTCTGGTAACGAAAAAGGCAGTGTCCTTAGAAGACTTTTTCGCAACTTACAAGGATAATACTGAATTTAAAGAACTTAAACTTATTGTAAGAACTGATGTCCATGGTTCTTATGAGGCCATTAAAAATTCTGTTGAGGCTTTGGGCAATCAAGAAGTAGGGGTGAAAGTTATTAGCGGTGGTGTAGGTGCTATTAGTGATAACGACGTAATGTTAGCTGCTGAAATTAATGGTTATATCATTGGCTTTAATATGAGACCAATCACTAGTGCCAGAAGAATTGCCGAGCAAAAAGGTGTTGATATAAAAACTTATTCCATCATTTATGAACTCATTAATGATGTAAAACTTGCCCTAGAAGGATTACTTGAGCCCGAGTTTGAAGAAAAATATATCGGTAGAGCTGAAGTCCGAGATACCTTTGTCGTACCAAAAATTGGTATGATCGCAGGATCCATAGTAATTGATGGAAAAATCCAGCGCGGTTGCAGTATCCGACTTCTTCGTGAAGGTAAAATTATCTTTGATGGAAAAATGGCTTCACTCAAAAGATTTAAAGATGATGTTAAAGAAGTTAATCATGGTTATGAGTGCGGAATTGGTTTGGATGGATTTAATGATTTAAAATTAAATGACGTCTTTGAAGCTTATGTTCGAGAAGAAAAAAGAAGAAAATTAGAAGAAAATAAAGTGGTATTATAAAATATCAAGTTAGGATTATTATGAGAGCAGGTTCTAAAGGACAAAAAAAACAAATTATAGAAGAAAGGGTCTTGCACGATATTAATTCTTTTTTACGTACCAGTTTTAGTGATCAAAGATTAAAATTCGTAAGTATTACCAAAGTTGAAATATCTAACGATTATTCTTATGCCAAAGTTTATTGGGATACTTTTGAACAAAAAAGCAGGGGAGATGCTAAAAAAGCATTAGAAGGTGGTCAGAAGAGATTTCGGGCCATGCTATCTGAAACCTTAAATATCAGACATACTCCCCAAATTCAATTTATATATGATTCTCAATTTGAAGATGAAAATAAAATTACTACAATCCTGGATGAAGAGGCCAAGTTAGGTAAATTTCCCAGCAAAGAAGATAATGAGTGATTTTTCAATCCAATCGCCTCTAGTTTTTAATGTCTTTAAACCGGTCAATATTTTATCTTATGATGTAATCAGACATTTTAAAAAAAATTTACCCAAAGGATTTGGTAAAATTGGTCACTTCGGTACACTTGATCCATTTGCTTGTGGGGTACTGTTAATTGGAATTAATCAGGCCACGAAAATTAATAATATTATTCACGATACTTTTTCCAAAACATATCTAGCAGTAGGAAAACTTGGCGTAAAAACACCCACCGGCGATTTAACGGTGGAAACATCTGAGATTGATGATAGCAAATATTTAAGCGAAGAAATTAAAAGATTACCTAAAAGTTTTTTGGATACCGAGTTTTCGAAAATATTTCTCGGTGAATACATGCAATCTCCTCATGCCTATTCAGCTTCCAAATATGAAGGTAAGGCGTTGCATGAATGGGCCCGCGAAGGAGTGATGATAAAAAAAGATCAAGTCAAACGCAATATTGCTCACCTTCAAATCCTGAAATATTCTTTTCCTTGGGTTTCTTTTAGAGTTACGGTAAGCTCGGGAACTTTTGTGCGCTCTTTATTTGAAGATATGGCCAAACATCTGGGGACTTATGGGAGCTTAAAAGCATTAGTCAGAGAGTCTATTGGGCCTAGTCATATGATTAATGCTTTAAAAAAAAATCAGTGGCCGGCAATGGGTGAACAAAATATTTTAAAGTACGGAAAGTGTATGGATGAAGTGCTACCACTTCCGGAAATTGTGCTGGATAATGCCGCGGCTAGAAAATACCTAAACGGTATTCCTTTTCCTGTCAAAAATGAAAATCAAAATCAGCAAAAAATATGGGTAAAAAATAATAATCAAATTGTGGGAATGGGTGAAATTTTAGATGGATATTGTAAGGTTGTTTTTAATATAGCATAAAAAAAAGCCTCTTAAAAAAGAGGCTTTTTCTTATATCACTTATTTACTTCTTCTTTTTTTCTGGTTTCTTAGTGTCCTTTGAATCTTTAGTGGTTTTAGCTTCGGCTTTAAATTTGTCATACATTTCTTTTCTTTGTTTCTCTACACCATCTTTGGTTTTGATACTTATTAATTCAACATCAAAAACTAAAGTTGCGCCGCCAGGAATCTTAGGAGGAGCGCCTTGATCGCCATAGGCCAAGTCGCCAGGAATAACTAATTTGATTTTTCCACCAGGAGCAACCAGCTTCAGACCTTCTTGCCAACCTTTGATAACTCGGTTCAGTGGGAATTCTACTGGTTTACCTCTTTCTTTAGAAGAATCAAACACGGTTCCATCTAAAAGGGTTCCATGGTAATGAACTTCAACAGTAGATTCATCGTTTGGTTTTTCCCCGGTACCTGGTTCAATTATTTTATATGCTAGTCCGCTTTCAGTTTTTAGTCCGCCTTCTTTCTTTATAAAATCTTCAAGATATTTGATTCCAGCATTTTTTTCTGTCTCAGCAATTTTTTTCATTCTGTCTCTTATGATGTCTTGAATATTTTTTTGATATTGCATGACTTCTACTTCAGGTTTTTTATTTTTAGCAGTGTCGTATAAACCTTTAATAATTGCATTGATTTCATTTTCAGATAAACCTAGATTGGCCAGTCTCTGTCCAAACATGGCACCCATAGAATAAAAGGCTTTATCATCGTCTGTCTTCAAAGACATTTTGGTGGGATTACCACAACTGGTTAGTAGCGCAAACATACTTGTAAAAACAAAAACTGAAATAATTAATTTCATCTTTTCCTTCCTTTGATATTGAATAAATAATTTCAAATTAATTTTAATCTGGGTCGATATCAAATAGCAAGAATCAAGTTTATGAAAAAAAGAATAATATTAAAATCTTAATTTATAAATGACCGTGCTAACAGCCAGCGTCATCTAAAGCTTCGTTAGCTAATTTATCGCAGTATTCATTTTGAGGGTGACCAGCGTGCCCTTTTACCCAGTTAAAATGTACCGTTTTAAAAATAGAATTGAGTTGATCAAGTGACTGCCAAAGCTCCAGGTTCTCTGGAGTTTTATTATCTGCTTTTTTCCAATTTCTTTTTTTCCAGCTAGGCAACCATTTAGACATACCTTCTACTAAATATTTTGAATCACTAAAAATATATATTTCTGCTTTTTTAATATTTTTTTCTAAAATCTTAGAAAGTTCCTTTAAACCGTTGATGGCCCCCAATAGTTCCATTTGGTTGTTGGTAGTTTGAAACTCTATGCCACTTAGAGTGGCAATAACTTTTTCGTTTGAGTCTTGAATAACTGTTCCCCAAGCCCCAGGGCCTGGATTTCCCCTACAAGCACCGTCGGAAAAAACTAAAAAAGTATGTGGTTTCCCCAGTAAATTCTTAGGTACGGGAAAATGAGTATTAGTTGTCTTTTTTTCTGGCCTTTGGACCTTTTGGTTTTTTTTAAAAATTTGCTCATGATTAAGTTCGACAGCATCATTTACAAACTTTAAAGCATCGGTAACCTCAATATCTTTTTTAAAATAGGTAAGTAATTGGCCAATGATGTGTTGGTATTCTTCTTTTTTCATATTACACAAGTTTTAAAAATTTTCTTTTACCAATTTTTAAAGATTTTCCGGCAAAGGAATCATCCATAATTAAATCTGGATTTTGCAGTTTATCTCCATCTACTATACTAACTGCGTTTTGCTTAATTAATCTTCTGATTTCAGCATTGCTTTCACACAGTTTGCTGGCACTTAAAACAGAAATGAGGGTGGTACCTCGGGTAAAACACATTTCGGGAGCATCGTCAGGAACTTCTTTACGTTTAAAAACATTTTCAAATTTCTCTTTCATTTCTAACGCTATGGCATCACCGTGAAAAAAAGCCACCAATTGTCTGGCCAGGTCTTTTTTTACTTCGTTAGGATGTTTCGTTCCGTCTTTTAAACCTTGAATAATGATCTCTAATTTATCTTTTGGCAGACCAATAACGTACTTATAATATTCCGCCATAAGGCTATCGGGGATGCTCATGACCTTGCCAAATTTATCAAAGGGGTCATCTAGAATCCCGATGTAGTTTCCCAGTGACTTGCTCATTTTGATAGTGCCGCAGGTGCCAGTTATAATGGGGAGTAAAATAGCTACTTGCTCTCTTTGGTTTCGGGCACCTTGGAAATCACGTCCCATAAGAACATTAAATTTTTGATCTGTGCCACCAAGTTCAATATCCGCTTTTACATAAACGGAATCTATACCTTGCAAAACTGGGTAAAACACTTCGTGTAATCCTAAGGGGAGTCCCTTGGCAAGTCTTTCGCTGAAGGTTTCGTGGGATAAAAGCTTGGCCACGGTGGTTTGTCCGGCCCACGAGAGAATATCCCGTAGAGTAACTTTGGAAAACCATTCGGATTGAAAACGTACTTCAGTTTTATTTTTATCTAGCACGGTGAAAAGTTGTTCCATATATCTTTGGGCATTATTTTTAACCGTAACTTCATCGAGTGCTTTTCGAGCTTCATTTTTTCCAGTTGGATCTCCTACAGAGGCGGTATAGTCACCAATAATAACTACGCCTTGGTGTCCAAGGTCTTGGAACTGTCTCATCTTTTTGTAAGGGACTAAATGTCCTACATGCACATCAGCAGAGGTTGGATCGATACCACATTTGACTCTTAAGGGAATGTTCTGGGTAATAGATTTACGAAGCATTTTTTTAAATTCTTCTAAAGGAACAATTTCAGCACATCCGTAACTTAAAATCTCAAGTTGTCTATTGACTTCATTTTCAATGCGAGGATCAACATGATCACTGGTAGTCATTCATCGTACTCCTAATTTGATTTAAGCAAAGATGGTATACTAAATTATAGTTTTTGAACAGAACGACCTTAATTTAAAAAAATAAATAACACTCCGCGAGTAAAGTAGTTCACTTGTAGGTTAGTTATAAGTGTGATAATAATCATCAATAGTTAAGTGAGAATGGTGATGAAAAAAGAAAAATTTAGTGTGCTCTTACGGGGAGAAAACCTAGCGTTTTCTTCTGCTCATTTTTTGATATATGATGGAAACACACGAGAAAACATTCATGGACATAATTTCAAAGTAACGGTTCAAGTTAGCAGTTATGAGTTAGAAAATTCGATGGTCATTGATTTTTTAATCCTCGAAAAGATAGTGATTAATGTGATCAACGAATTAAAAGATAAGCTAATTATTGCCCAAAATAATGAAAATTTTAAGATTGAAAAGAGTGAAAAACAGATTAACATCAATTTCCATGATGAATGTATTTCATTGCCAATTAGAGATTGTGTTTTGTTACCAATTACCAACACTTCTACGGAATTAATTGCATGTTACATTGGAAAAGCAGTCCACAAACAGCTTCCCATGAATAATATATCAATGAAAATTTGTCTTGAAGAGGCTATTGGTTGTGTCGGCATATACGAATTGAAAGAGGGTGAGTGATGAATTTTATAGAATTAAAAAGTGGTCAAAGTCTCGAAAATGTTAAAATAGAAGTCTTTAAACAAGATAAAAAAAGCTTAAAACATATTTACTTGATTGCCGGAGTACATGGTGATGAAGTGGAAGGCGTTTTTGTTTTAAAAAATATTTTTCATTGGTTAAAGGAAACTAATGAAGTGGATCTTCCATTAGTGGTGATACCTGTGCTTAATGTTGATGGATTTAGAGTGTCCAGCCGCGGAAATTCACATGGCGTGGATCTTAATCGAAATTTACCGGCAGACAATTGGATCAATCAGTGTGAAAAAGCTAAATATAATCCTGGTCAATCACCTTTAAGTGAACCAGAAAATATATTTTTAGTTAGACTTATGGAAAAATACGCTCCGGGAATTATTATTAGTATCCATTCATGGAAACCGATGCTTAATTATAATGGTGATTGCTTAGATGTAGCGGAATATCTTCATCAGTTTAATCACTATGAAGTAGTGGACTCAGTTGGTTACGAGACCCCTGGGTCGCTGGGGGAATACGCCCCTAAGCACTACAATGCACCTGTTTTAACCTTTGAAATGCCAAGAATTTCTGATCAGTTAAGTTTAAAAGAGATTTGGGCAGAAAATGAAGAGGGGATGAAAAGCCTGTTAAAAAGTAATGTCCTAAAACGTTTTATCTAAAACAATTAACTAGGTTGAACTTCACGATAAATAAATGCTGATTTTCTGATATTTTTAACTTTTTGTTTTTGATGAAGGTTATTTTTTACTTTAGTCTTTTGAGACTTTTGTTTCAAATACATCTCAGTGAGGCAGTGACCGACACTTTTGGCCAGCATAGGCGGAACTGCATTGCCTATTTGTCGCCATTGAGAGGAAAGAGGACCACAGAAAATAAAATCGTTGGGAAAACTTTGCAGTTTCGCAGCTTCTCTTTGGGTTAAATAGCGATTTTCTGTTGGATGATAATAACTATACCGATTAGTCATTATGGTAGGCGAAGGTTTTGAGCGATCTAATCGATAGTATTTAGTTTGACGAAAGCGATTTTCTTTTAGAAGCTTCCAATTAACCCCAAGCTTAAGAGATTTGGAAAAATATTTTTTTTCGTCATGTTCGTAACGAATTCCTTTTCCTTCAGGTATTTTTTTTAGGCGTTTAGCATCCAAGGGGCATTTTAATTTAGTCATCTTGATATCATGGTTATGGATAGTACCTGATTTATCCATAAGATCTGTAAATACTTCACCTACCGTGACTGGGGGGAGCTTATGTGTTGGAAACATGATGGTATCATTAATTTTTGAACCTAGAATAATAGTGCGCCTTCTTTTTTCGGCAACTCCAAAATGATGTGCTGATAAAACTTGCACATCAAGATTATATCCAAGTGTTGCAAAGAGTTTGAATATCGAAGACAGGGTTTGCTCATTTTTTTTTGCCACCAGCCCCGTTACATTTTCGATTACAATAAATTCTGGATTACATATTTTGACTATTCGAAAAAATTCCATGAATAAAGAATTACGTTTATCCTGAGGGTTACCACAACCTGCGGTGGAAAAACCTTGACAGGGCGGGCCGCCTACGATGGCATGGACTTTCTGAGAAGCAATTAAAGTTTTCAGCTGGTCGGTGGAAAGATTGTAGATATTGTCACAAAAAACCTTGGCATGGGGATGGTTACGTAAAAATGTTTGCGCCGCAAATTTATCTTGTTCAATCCCTAATAAGCAGCGGTGTCCGGCTTGCTCCATTCCACAAGAAAGTCCTCCTGCTCCAGCAAAAACATCAATAAAATTTAAAGAAATATTTAGCTTATTTTTCATGGCACCCAAACTTTACTAATTAGATAATTATTATCGGGATAATATACTTAAATTGTCAACCAAGAAGGCGGGGGTTTTTAAATCGCTACAAACTAAGCTGCATAATTTTTCTGATGATTGTAGACAAACTTTAAATAGCCTTCATTTTTGATGGCCAGTTCATTTTCAAGGGATGATTTAAAAGCTTGAACATTAATTTGATTTTGCATAAAGGTACCATCTGGGAGCCGTTGGACAATTTGTGTGGCGTTTTTAAAATAAATTTTTAAGTTCGTCCGTACGAAAATAGTTTGGTGGAAAAGTTTAGCATTGTGTTCTAAAGCTTTGGCAAAGGTGGCTAACTGATGGTTCATCAAATTCACTTCGGGCATGTCGACAAAAATATATTTTGATCTTTTTAAAAGACCTTTGATGATTTGCACGATTTTAATAGTGTTGAAAGTGACATCTTCTGGATAAACATTGAAATCTTTAATCTGATTAGAAAGGCACATTAGAGAATTATTATCTGTTTTTTTAATAAGTTGTAGAAAATCTTCTGGGGTATTGGCCCGCTCAAGAGTCGGGAGGGTCAAAAAAATATTTTGCAAGAGGGTCATCTTATCAATCAATTTTCCCTCGCATTCAATGTGAGAAAAAATGAGTGGTGCTGGGGTTTTTTGATATTTTAAATAGGTGAGAAAAGATTTCAATTCCGACGTCGTGTTATAATGACCTACATCAAAAAAATAAACATCCGGTGAAAATATGTTACTAGGTGACATAACTCACTGATCGGTTAGTCAAAATGATCAATTAATAAAAAAAGAATACTGGTTTATTTTGCATTATCTGACTAACTAGGTTGGTTAACAATGATCTATACTTAATTGGAGCAACCTATTATAATGGTAAGGTTAGTAAAATATTAGGGTAGGTCAAATGCCAAACAACACCCCCATAAATAATCAGACTGTTGAGAAGAAAACTGTATTAATTGGAATGAATGGGAGCATGGACTCCACTGTAGCCGCTTATCTTTTAACCAAGCAAGAGTATAAGTGTATAGGAGTCGGGGTAGTCTTGGTAGATGACGTTAAAAATGACAAGAAAGTTGATCAAAACTTATTTGGCATATGTAATTTATTTGATCTTGAACAAACCAAACAAATTTGTCAGGAATTGTCGATGCCTTTTTATGCAGTTAATGCACGGGACATCTACAAGTCTGAAGTGATTGATTATGTAATTAATGCAAGATTGCAAGGGAAAAAATTTAGTAATTGCATAAGGTGCTCGAACTTATTAATTGAGATATTGCTTGATAAGGCCAATCTTTTGGGAGCGGATTTATTTGCAACCGGCCACTACGCCAAAGTTGCCTATAATAAAGACAGTAATGAATACTCATTGCATGCGTCCAGTGATCTATTGGACGACCAGTCCTATCTGCTTAGTACATTGACTACTAAACATCTTTCTAAATTAATTCTTCCTCTTGGTGATATGAGAAAACAAGAGGTCATAAAAATATCAAAATTATTAAAGTACAAATTTAAAGATACTAGAAAGAAAACATATTGTTTTGAACAAGATCAAGCTGTGGTGGAATTAGTGGAAAAAAATTCGACGGAAGAATTTTGGTTCAAAGGAGATATTGTTTCGTTTGAAAATAAAGATGTTTTAGGCGAACATCAAGGTCTTTATAAATACAAGCATGGACAGGTGAAATTTTCTTCCAGCGATGACAGTGCTTTGAAAAATCACAAAGTGGTCATGCTGGATGCTGATACTCGGAAGATTTTTGTGGATAGGGAAAAAAATTTTAAAGTGGATTATTGTGAAATAGCTCAATTTAGTCCTATTAATGTTTTAGATAGCTCCAGGCCATTTAAGGCCTATGTGCAATGGAGCATGACTCACATAAAGGTTGCCTGCACACTTTATTTTAAAGCTTTTGATCATGTCCTTATAAAATTTCATAAGGCCCAAGAGGGCCCACTGGCCATCGGGGGAATTATTTCTATTTTTAATAAAAACTCTAGAAATGCTCAGTTGCTGGGATGTGGGGTATGCATTGAAGCCGGGCTCTATAGCATCATTGAGCGATTGGAAGGTCAATTGGATGAGGATACATTGGTGGAAATTGAAGAGGATCGCAAAGGACGAAACATAGATGAATATAAGTTTTAAATTATGTCTGACCATCTGGGGGGTGTTGTTTAGTCTAGCTAACATGGCCCAGGCGGATAATTTCGTAAATAGCAAATATGAGGCAACCCCAAAGCGTCTAGACCAAGTCAAAATCCTAGTTTCCAAAATTACCAAAGATGATATTTATAAAACACTCATTGAATTTATCAAAGCGACTAGACCAAGTAGATTTGTTGGGACTAACGGGCATAAAAATACATCTACTTTTTTGCTTGAATATATTAGAAAAATCAAAGGGGCAAATGATTTGTTATGGGTCGATGAATTTGAACCTGATTTCGCTCACGCTATTAAGATGTACAATCAGGATTTTGAAAACCAGATTATTGGTAGATATCCACCGGCCAGTACTGAATATCGGAAAGCTGACAGATTAACCAAGTCCACCGTGGCCACTCTTAAAAATTATAAGGGATTAAAGGGCAAAACTATTATCTATGAGAAAAAAGGAACTAAAAATCCCAATCATATAATTATCTTAGGCGCGCATCTTGATACCATCGTAGTTAATCCCAATACCAGTAGTATTGATAACAATGTTTCGATGCCAGGAGCAGATAACAACGCCTCGGGGATTAGCGTTTTACTTAATCTTATAAAAATTATTGCAAAACTGGACATAGAAAAAACTATTAGGATTGTTTTCTTTGATTTTGAAACCTTGGGCTTTTTAGGCTCCAGAAATTTTGTAGAAAAATATTATGACGAATTGGTAAATACCAAAAATCAGACCGCTGGTTTTATCAACGTTTTGATGTTAGGCCATGATACCTCCGATGAGGATCAAAAAAAACGAACCGGTAATATGAAAATCTACACGAGGTCTCAAAATCCCAAAGATTTGATTCTTGCCAATTCCATGAAATTAGAAGGATCAAAAGGAGTGGCAGGTATTAATTTCAGCATAGAACAAAACGATTTTCCCGATGGCTCCAATTCCAGTTTCTGGGAAAAAGAGATTCCGGCCATTGCTATGACGGGGGACTGGGAAAATGATCCCAACCCGAAAATACATACACCAAATGACTTGATTGAAACGCTTAACATGACCACCTTGCACCGGGCCTACCAACATATATCTCTGGCGGTTATTACTTGGGCATTTGACATTAAAAAATAGTCTATCTATAAGTTATATTAATGACAGCAAAAAATAATAAGACAGTTATTGTAGGGATGAGCGGTGGAGTGGATTCTTCGGTGGCGGCAGCTTTACTCAAAGAAGAAGGTTATAAAGTTATCGGGTTATTTATGAAAAACTGGGAGGAAAATGATGAGTTTGGCAATTGCATGGCTTCCTATGAATATGAAGATGTCATACGGGTATGCGATAGTCTCGACATTCCTTATTACTCGGTAGAATTTATTAAAGAGTATCAAGACAATGTATTCCGTGAATTTGTCGAAGGATATCAAAAAGGCCATACCCCTAATCCGGATGTTCTTTGTAATCGGGAAATAAAATTTAAGGCCTTTTATAACAAGGCCAAAGAATTTGGAGCAGATTACATCGCAACAGGACACTATTGTCAGACTGATGCACAGGCCAGACTGATAAAGGGTCTGGATACCGGTAAAGATCAATCCTATTTTTTATATATGGTAAACAGTGAAGTATTAAAAGAAGTGCTCTTTCCCATTGGACACTTGGAAAAAAAAGCAGTCAGAGAGATTGCTAGAAAATATAATTTATCCACCAAGGATAAAAAAGATTCCACCGGAATTTGTTTTATTGGAGAGAGAAATTTTAAAAATTTTTTATCCAACTATCTTAAACCCCAAGCGGGTCCTTTTCAAAATTTAAATGGTGATCTGGTTGGTGAGCACTCAGGTGCCGCGTTTTATACGATCGGGCAAAGAAAAGGCCTGGGACTGGGAGGACCTGGAGAACCTTGGTTTGTGGTGGCCAAAGATATCGATAAAAATATTGTCTTTGTAGAGAGGGGATTGGAGCATCCGGCCTTATTTACTGACGAACTTTATCTCAAGGAAATAACCTGGATCAAAGAGAGCTATGAAGCTAAATTCCCCGTTAAATTAAGTGGCAAAGTCAGATATAGACAAGCCGATCAATGTTTAGAGGTTTTCCCTCAAGATGACGGGTTATACAGGGTCAGGTTTGATATTCCTCAAAGGGCCGTTACCCTTGGACAATCACTCGTTTTATATGATGGTGATATTTGTTTAGGAGGGGGCATTATTGAAAAAATAGGTAAAACCTATTTTGAAATGAATAAGGACTTACCAAAGATCGTCTCTCGTTAAATCCAGATCATCCTTTTTCTCAGTTTTTTGTTTTTTATCCTTGAATAGCTGGCAATCTTGATTAGAGATTTTTTTGACAGAATGATGTGGCATCTCTTTGCTTTTAAACTTATAGGCCTTGCATCCGTATTTTGCTACGCTATCCCAAGTGATATAGAAGAATTTACATTTGGAGCAATTCATAAAGACCTCCTATCTGAAATTATATTCCTCAAAAGTACACAATAAAAGATGGGGCAAGTGTGATAAATAAAAAATATTTACTTGTTTAAAAATTAGACAGTTAGAAAAAAAATAGCTTATTTCAAAGCTGAAAAATTTATAACCTCATGAATTTATACGAAGATTAGCAAACTTTTGCTGGCATATTCTCTGCATTGATAACAATAGTTTAATCGTTGTCCCTTTTGGGGGCCTAAAAATGGATATGAAAAATGAATGAAAAAAAGGCGTTCAATGAGGTTGAGGCAGAGATTCTAAGCTTCGAGACCATGAGGAAAATTGATGATCCACTGAGGGATTTGCTCGAAGAATTTGCGCACTTGGAAACTGAGATGGACGTTGATTTGGAGAAAATCAATCAATCCTCCAAAGAATATTTTTGTAGTGATTTAAACGACGAAGAAATGGTGTGCTTTTTTGAAACCAGAATGGACCTTCTTGAAGAATCACACAAAAGACTAAAATTTTATCTAGATGAGATAGAGACCTTCCTTATTCATAAATAAATTTATATTGCCAAAAAAAAATAATAACGATAAATTTACTTCATCAAATTTTATGCCCAGGTGGTGAAATTGGTAGACACACCATCTTGAGGGGGTGGCGGGGAGACTCGTGCTGGTTCGAGCCCAGTCCTGGGCACCAATTTTAAAAGACATTCGAAAGAATGTCTTTTTTTTTGCCTACTTACAAGCGCCCACAAAATGAAAAATCCACTTTGTGGGCTAAATATGGGCTAAATGTTTTGAAAGGTTTTTAGAACTTTTATCTCCCCCTGGGCACCAACATCATGAAAATTTCCAAAACTTACAATATTGATGGCACTGGCCAGATGATCGGGTGAAAGATGGGCATAGCGCATGGTCATCTCAATCTGGGTATGGCCTAGAATCTTTTGAAGGTCGTAAAGATTTCCACCGTTCATCATAAAATGACTGGCAAACGTATGGCGAAGATCGTGAAAACGAATTTTTCGATCAATCTGGGCCTTTTGTAGGCCCTTGGTGAAATCCCTGTAGATGTGCTGAACCTCTATTGGGGAACCATCACGTTTGGTAAAAACAAAATCACTTGCATGATTTTTAAAAAGTTCACTAAGATGTGCTTTCACCTGAGAATTCATAGGAACAATCCTTCTTCTGCCACCTTTAGTGGTTTGCCTATGGCCAAATTTATCTCTAATCCGGCACACTTCGATTTGCGAGCGAAGAAAATTCACCCGGTCCCACATAAGTCCTGCCAGCTCACCTCGTCTCATACCAGTGTTTAGGGCGGTTACATAAAGCGGATAGAGGCAGTCATGGGAAGAGCTTAACAGAAAATCACGAATTTCCATTTCGGTCATGTACACTTCGTTATTTAAATCCTCTTTTAAATTTTTAAATCCCTTCAGCGGACTTGATCTTAGATGCTCCCGGTTGACCGCTTCATTAAAAATGTTTCTTAAACAGCCAAGCAGTAAATTGATTCCCTTGGGATTATGTCCTTTTTTTCGCAGGGCCAAAACAAAGCGATCAATGTGTCCTTTGGTGATATTACCCAGATCAAGAGTGCCAAGAACAGGATTGAAATGAAGGCGCAAATAAGCGCTGTAATTCTTGTAAGTGCTTTTGGCCGCATAGGTGAATATTTTTTCTTCCAACCAAATGTTGGCAAAATCTTGAAATCTGACTTTGTCAAAAAACTTATGGTTTAATTCACCTTTGTTTCTATCTGCGAGTAAACTATTTTTCCACGTTTTGGCATCACTTTTTCGACTGAAAGATTTGGTGATTGGATGTCCATCAACGTAAATCTTTTCCCGATAAACAATATTGTTTTTTCTCTTGATAACTTCCATAAAATTCCTCCTTTTTTAAGGAGAGAATCCGTCATCGTCTTTTTCTACCTGATTTGATTTGTTAAAGAGCATTTGGTTCATACCATAAAAACGGATTCTCTTACATTATTTTTTATTATCTTGGCAAAATAGATTTGCTTTCCAGCCATGATAATAATTCGTTTTTTTGAAAACGAATGAGAGCACCGATTTTTAGGTGAGGAATTTCTTTTTTAAAGATAGCATTTCGAATGTTACTTTCTTTCATTTTTAAAAGTTCGCAGACCTCCTTGATAGTTAAAAATTCAATGTTGCTTTGATAGACATTAACCACAAGCTTCTCCTTTGTTAGAAAAAATTGTTAGTCTAAAACGAGTGAATGAAAAAAATGCAATTTCCGGCTTTTGGGAAAGAAAAAAAACAGCGAATATAATTTCTCTGTTATTGGATTTGATAAGAACAAACTAGAAAAAATAATCATTTTTGTCAACGAATTAAAAAATTATTTTTAATAAAAAATATAAAAAATTTATTCATTTTCATTGGGGAAATAATTTTTTCTACTCTTTGAAAATTTAGATCATTGTCGAAAAAAAATAAGAAAGTATGCGAGAAAAAAAATGAGGAGATGGAAGAAAAAATAAGTGAACTGAGGTCATAAAAATAAATTTCAGTCACGAATAAAAATTGATCATATGCCTGATTATTAATGTGCCTCAGAAAAATAAATAAGCGAGGTGGGGACTTGAAAAATTTGAAGTGACTGAGGATATATGATATCCTCACGACAATGAAAGTACATTTTATCCTATACGTTAAAGATCAAGAACAGAGTAAAAAATTTTACTCTGCAGTCCTTAATCAAGAACCGACACTTCATGTTCCTGGCATGACTGAGTTTGAATTAAGTGATGGATGTGTGCTTGGATTGATGCCTGAACTTGGAATTAAGCGCCTGCTTGGGGAACATTTACCAGATCCTTCGCTCGGTAGAGGAATCCCTCGTGCTGAACTTTATCTTCGTGTTGATAACCCAATTGTCTACCACGAGCGGGCCATAAAGATGGGAGCAAAGGAATTAAGTGGACTTGAGACAAGAGATTGGGGTGACATAGCAGCCTACAGTATTGATCAAGATGGCCACGTGATTGCTTTCGCAAAAACTCTTTAGACTTATAATTAAAATCAAAAAAAAT
>Ga0156359_149_pt1 | contig 20306 bp, 16 predicted proteins | sample RifOxyA1_FD_108004 | JGI IMG/M metagenome (GOLD analysis project Ga0156359, IMG submission 108004) | Bdellovibrionales bacterium RIFOXYA1_FULL_36_14 | reverse complement strand
AAGGCTGGTTTTATCAAACCAACCGAATTAGGAATGCAACTTTCCGCCCATGCCTACACCGAACAGATAAGTTCCCCGTTTATGAAAGAGCAAACCACCTCTGGACTTTTATTTGGTCTTTCAATTGACTTATACAAGGATTTCCTAGGAAGCTCTACGCGAGCAAATCTAAAATCCACCAAGCAGCTGGAGGAAATGGCAAAAATTGAATCAATGATTGGGATAAAGACTTACACTTTAAACTTAAGAAAAATATACTGGGCGCTAATTTCTAATAACGAGAAGATTATTCTTTCGAAAATGCTCCTTTCCAACTCAGAGGCTCAAGCCCAAAATGCTAAAAAAAGATTCAAAGATTCGGTTGCTGATAAAGGTGAAGTTGCAAAGTTCGAATCTCAAGTTGCTTATCGTAAGGCCAATATTATTTATTTTGAATATTTAAAGGAACAGTATCTTAAAAATTTAAAAGAATTATTACCTGAGTTGTCTGAGGATGATATTGTATTAGGCAATTATAATCTGGATAAATCAGTCACTGATGTAGTCTCATGTACTCAATTAATTGCCAGCAAAACCAATCCTCCCAACGAATACACGTTATTAGATGAAGTTATCGATCTACTAAATGAAAGTTATGAAAATCAAAAGATTGTAACTTCTAAATATTCCGCTATCGACGTTGGACTGGTTTCCAACATAAAAACTGTCGGTAAGAGTAACTCTTTTTCTGATTCCTATGAAAATCACAACAATAACAAAAAAGCCAATCTAGAAATGGTTCTTAATGTTACTATCCCACTTAGCAATAGAAAAAGTGAGACAAGAGAAACCAAAGAAGCTTTGGAAAAATTACAACACAGTTCCCGTTATGATAATTTAAGTGGAAAAATAAAAACTTACCACAAGCAAATCAACCAACAAATAACCCTGCTTCAAATGGTTTTTCAAAATCAAAAAGTTAACTCGGAAAAATTAGAAATTAGTTTAAGAACCACCAAAACTAAATACAATCAAGCTCGGATTGATGTTTATAACCTCATCAACGACCAGGATGCTTATTTGCAAAGTCAACTGGCCGAGATAGATACTAAACTGGCGGTGGTTACCACCCTTCTCGATTATTTAGCCGTATTTACCGAACTTCCATGTGAGTTTAATAGGATATAATTATGAATTTACTTGCCTCTTTTTTTATCAAAAATACAAAACTAACAGTTGTCCTATCTTTTTTGGTTTTAATCTTTGGAATTCAAGGGTTAAAAAAAATGAATTCAGAGTCCTTCCCCGCAGTTGATTTCGCCATGGCCACTGTTGAAACATTTTATAGAGGAGCTTCAGCAGATGATATTGAAGCAAAAATAACGAAACCGATTGAAGATGAAATTAGAAGTGTCACTGGTATTAAAGATGTAAGATCAGTCAGTCAACCTGGGCGCAGCTTTATTTTCATCAGAGCAGATATTGACAATGTCAATGTCGAACAAGTGATGAGCGATCTAGAAAAAGCCATTGATCGAGTTAGCACACTTCCAACCGACCTCCAAGATGCCCCCAAATTTACAGAATTAAAATCAGAAGAGTTTCCGGTCATTCAAATTTCAATTTTAGGAGATAACCAAAACCGTTTCAGAGATCTTGTGGCGGACGAATTAAAAACTGATATTGAAGATAATAAGAATGTACTAAGAGTAGATCTGCATGGATACAAAGAAAGACAATTTGTTATAAAGTTAAATAAAAACAAAATGGATAATCTTCATATTGGTGTATCCGAAGTCATGCAAAAAGTTCAGCTCCGTAATGTAAATATTCCTGGTGGCGATTTAAAAGACAATGTCTACCAAAAACTTGTAAGGATTGATGGTAAAATCAACAACGCCTTTGAGCTTGAAAATATTGCAATTAGATCTAATTTTTCCGGCCAACAAATTTTATTAAAGGATATAGCCACCGTTGTCGACCACGAAGAAGAACCCCGGATCTTAACTAGATATAATGGACAGGAATCCACCAATATCATTATCAACAAAAAAGCCGGTGTAGATACCCTCAAGTTAGTCGGTGATATTCAATTGAAAATAAATGCATTTGAGAAAAAATATAAGGATAAAATCAAATTTTGTATTTATCATAACGAGTCTACCAGAGTTCTTGCCAAACTCGATGTTTTAAAAGAAAACGCCATGTGGGGATTTATCTTTGTACTCTTTTTTCTTTTCGTTTTTTTACCCCTTCGTATCAGTGCCGTCGCATCGCTATCCTTACCTCTTTCAATCATGGGAACATTTGGCTTCATGTATTACTGGGGAATGAATTTGGACACTATATCTGTTTTAGCCCTAGTTATTGCAATTGGTATGCTAGTTGATAATAGTGTTATCATTAGTGAGAATTTCGCCAGACTCAGACAAGATGGACTCTCGCCTCACGAAAGTGCCAGAATAACTATAAAAACCCTATGGCTTCCCATTTCGGCGACAGTGTTTACAACAATTGCCGCCTTCTTACCAATGCTCGTTACAAGGGGGATAATGGGCCAGTTTATTAAGTATATTCCAATCATCGTCTCTGCCGCGCTCCTGTTTAGTTTAATTGAGAGCTTTTTTCTTTTACCAGTACGACTAGTGAGCTTTGCATCCAAAGTTGATGTAACTACTTCCGGAAATCACAAACGTAGTTGGTTCCACGCCCAGATTGCTGATCGCTTTGAAAAGCTGGTTTTAGTGCTAGTACAAAACCGTTATTGGACAATGCTTGGCTTTGTGGGAATTCTATTCATCTCAGGCACTTTTTTAAAACTTAATAAATTCATTTTGTTTCCAAACGAACAAACCGAAAATTATTTTATACGAGTCGAAATGCCTAAAGGCACGCGTTTAGAAGCAACCCATTTAAAATTGGAAGAAATCAGTACAAAAGTTAGGGAGACTTTACAGGAAAACATCGATCATATCACTGCACTCGCAGGCACCTCCAACATGGGAATGGGTGACTCAAAAGGTGAAGATGGCAATAATCAAGCAATCATCACCTTATATGCTTCTGACTATGCCAAATATAATGTACCTCATATACAAATTTTAGATAAACTAAAAGCATTAAAATTTTCTGGCATCCAAAAAATTACTTACGAAGCTCGCCTCCATGGCCCTCCAGTGGGAGATGCAATCAATGCTACACTTCGATCAAATAATATTGACTCTCTAAATACTGTTATTGATAAAATAATAGAAAAACTCGCTAAAATAAACGGTATCCAGAACCTGAAAATAAACGATGTAAGAGGCAACGATGAAGTTTTTGTGGACATAGACTATCAAAAAGCCAGTCGATTAAACTTAGATGTTAAACAAATTGGTGATTCTATAAGCGCAGCGGTATCCGGTAAAGTTTTATCCAACGTGACTTTAAATAATAAAAAAATAGATCTTATGATTCGCTTTGATGAGGATTATAAAAAAAACCTGGAAGATTTGAAAAAGATTACTATAATGACTCCTTTGGGTGAACTAGTTCCTCTGGAAAAAGTAGCAAACTTCCACGTACAAGAAGGGACCCCACACATTCATCGTTTCGACTATAAGAGAGCTAAAACGCTTACGGGAAGTATCGATGATCGGATCATCACCTCCATCGTTGCCAATCAACACTTAAGCAGTATTTTTAATGAAGCTATTCAAAGTAATCCAGACGTATCGCTTGTTTTTGGCGGTGAAGAAGAAAGTACCAAAGACTCCATGACCTCTCTCAAGGATGCTTTAATTTTGTCTCTTCTGGGTATAACAGCCCTTCTGGTTTTTATGTTCGGTAGTTTTCTACGTCCCCTAATCATTATGACCACTATTCCACTTGGTCTCTTTGGATTTTCTATTTCATTTTATTTACATGATAGACCAATGAGTTTTCTTGCCTTGATCGGTATGATTGGACTAGGTGGCATCATTGTAAATTCAGGCATTATTCTTATAAGCTTTATCGACGAAATGAGAAAAGAAAGTGATTTACCGTTTGAAGTAATATTAGCCAAAGCTTCGGCGATAAGACTTAGGGCAGTTTGTGTAACTTCTTTAACCGCAGTTGCCGGCCTATTTCCAACTGCCTATGGCTGGGGTGGAGCAGATGCCATGTTAATTCCTATGACACTGGCCATGGCCTGGGGATTAACCTGCGCCACCATCTTAACTCTATTATGGATTCCACCAGCATATGCTATAATTGAAGATTTTATTCTCTTACTGCATAAAACAGTTAAGGGCATTTTTCCAAACAAACCCGTGCAAATTGTTTCACATACAACTATTCCCTTAAAAGCACCCGAAGAAAGGATTTCTCAATGAATGATTTGCAAAACGATACTAAACATAAAATTATTAACGCCGCCAACACCTTATTTTACCGCTATGGAATGGAAGGCACCTCTATAAGGAAAATTGCCAGCGAAGCTAATGTAAATATTGCAGCGATCAATTACCATTTCAAAAGCAAAGAGCATCTTATTATAGATCTCTTTACTCACAACTATCTGTGGTCAAAAAATGAAATTTTAAAAATTCAAAAAAAATATCCATGCAATACCAAGACATTTTGTCTGGAGGTGTTCAAACTTTTTAGGAAAAATGGACCATCACTGGTTACTTGTTTTAAATTTTTACTGGATGATAATATTTCCAACGAAGAATGTTTAGATCGCTGTAAAATAATTCCAGAAGGCCCGCCAGGACATGAAGTACTGCAAGAAGTAATTAAAGCCGAACTTAAGATGAATATAAAAGAAAAACATCTGCGCTATGCCACCAAAAGTCTTTCCGGTATGATTATGCATAAAGCTCTAATGCTTCACTCTAAACTTATTAAAACACATATAAATCAGTCAGGTATTTCTTGCCAAAAAGAAATAGAAGAAAGTTTAATTTTTCATATCGAAGCCACGCTCAATTACCTAAAAAAACTTAACGAACATTAAAATCCACACATTGAATTTATTGTAATAATCAAGTAATTTAATAGTTGATACTTTAGTATAAAAACCCACAGTAGGTTTCGTATGCCAATTCCATTAGATAAAGCAATTTTACTGGTTGATGATATGCCCACCATCAGAAAAGTTTTACAAAGTATTTTAAGACAAATGGGGTTCACTATTTTTTTAGAAGGAAAAGATGGTGTAGAAGCCATGGAGTTGCTTCAAATTCGTTATAAATCCATCGGATTAGTAATTGTAGATTGGAATATGCCCAATATGTCTGGAATTGAGATGTGGCGAGAAATGAAAAAAGATGAGAAATTTAATCATATAAAGTTTATTATGGTCTCTTCAGAAAATGATAAAAATCACATAGTCACGGCCCTTAAAGAAGGGGTACATAATTATATACTTAAGCCGTTTGAACCACGTACCGTCAAAAAAAGAATTGAAAGTTTATAATTTTTACACCTATTCAAATATGTGGGAACCATAAAAAAACAACATTTATTTACTGACGAGCCTGGCCCTTTTAGTTTAACAAATTCAAAACATTAACCGATAAATACCTAGGTCTCTGGAATTAATTAATAATAGGACCTTGAATGTATTTTCAAAGCATAAAAAAATTTTTGCGTGATATCACCGCATATAATGTATGGCGCAGAATGTTTGCCAGATCGTTCATATTCAGAAAATCACCCTACGAAATTCTGGCCGAAAATCTTGATCAAATTTATTTCCTCATCGACCAAAATGGAGTTATTCAAAACAAAGATAATCCGGCCAGTTTAGCAATGTTTAAATGCTCAACCTACAAAAAAAAATACCATGATATTTTACCAATCCAAAATGATGACCGACAACTTTTAACAAATTGGTATGAACTTGCATTTGACAGTACTCGAAATTTCAATGACATTTCTCAACTGGCTCCCCGGCATATTATCACCGATGACAAAAAACATTTAAAAATAAAATATCGGCCAGCGTATTCCCATAATCACAAAGAAATATTATGGATTATTTGCTCCATTGTAGACCAGAGCGCGTTACAAGAATTAAAAAACAAAAAAAAAGAAGAGCAAATCTATTATAAAATGATCAAACTACTTTTAAAAAACCAAGAGGGTTTTAAAAACTTTATCAACGAAACACCAGCACATATTGATAATTTGAAAGTACAAGTAAAAAGAAATCAGCCAAACCTAAAAAGAATTATGCACGATGCGCATACATTGAAAGGCACCGCTGCCTCCTACTGCTTTGCTTCGGTCAGTAGTGCTATTAGAGAATTTGAAAACCTCGCTTTGCAGTATCAAGCACCAAACACCTTAAACGCAGAAATTTTACTCTCCGGACTCGCTAAAGTAGAAAATGATTTTACAACTTTTGTAGAAACAAATTCTGACATTTTCACCTACGCACTTTCCGTAACCAACGATGGAAAATTTATTTCTCAACAAACTATTATGAATTTTCTCTATACACTTGAGAAAACCCATCCTAAAAGTACCCATCTCCATCAACAATTTATGAAAGACTTTGTCTTACAAAATATTTCTCAAGAATTTTCAAAATATCGTTCTATTGCAGAATCCATTGCCGAGGCACAAGATAAAAAAATTCATTTTATTGTTAAACCTAGTAATATTTTTGTTTATTTTCCCTATTATCTCGATCTCTATCAGGCAATTATACATGTCATCCGTAACTCTATTGATCATGGTATTGAAACTCAACAGACCAGAGAGGCTAACGGAAAGACCCATACCGCCAACATTACTATTACTTTCAACCAAACCAATTTAAGCAATGTGGACTATCTGATCATCGAAATCGCCGATAATGGTAGGGGGATTAAAAAATCCCATCTTTTAGATTTGGCAAGAGAATGCGGACTAAGCCCCGATATCAGCGAGGATGAGCTTTTACAACTTGTTTTTAAACATGGCATAACTACTAAAAGACGTGAAAGCGAACTTTCCGGCAAAGGTATAGGACTTACAATTGTTAAAGAAAAAGTAGAGCATCTTGGCGGAAGCATTCATTTTAAATCAGTGGAAAACGAAGGATCTACTTTAACCATCACCTTACCTCTGGTAACCTCGCTTAAAAACATTCCAACCCCAATCAATAATGCAGCTTGATAAATCCATTTACCAGTGGATGGTATCATTTTTTTAGGTCTATGATTGCCAGTCATCATAATTTTTGTCACAATGGGGTCAAAACATTTTAATTGGATAGTACCCCATGAAAAGAAGTAAAATTATAGGCGTCGGGTCTTACGTTCCTCCAACCATCTTTACCAATCATGATTTAGAAAAGATGATGAACACTTCAGACGAGTGGATTGTTCAACGTACAGGTATCAAAGAAAGAAGATGGGTCCAAGACGGCGAATCAACTTCTGATTTGGCCTTACATGCTGCCAACGAAGCCATTAAAAATGCCGGTATCAGCAAAGAAGAAATTGATATGATCATTTTCGCCACAATCAGCCCAGATCATGAATTTCCTGGGACTGGCTGTTTTCTCCAGGCAAAATTAAATCTCCCAGGTATCCCTGCCATTGACATAAGACAACAATGTTCTGGATTTGTGTATGGGTTGTCGATTGCTGATAGTTTTATTCGCACTGGCCAATATAAAAAAATACTTTTAATTGGCGCCGAAGTGCATTCCAGCGGACTTAACAAAACTCCCGAGGGCCGAGATATTTCGGTACTATTTGGTGATGGTGCAGGCGCTGTAATTGTTAGTGAATGTGAAGTTAATGATGAAAATAAAGATCCCCATATTATCAGCACCTATTTGCACGCTGATGGATCATTTGCCAAAGAACTTTGGATCTGTGCCCCAGGAACGGGAGTTAATAAAAACAATGTTCGGATAGACCACTCAATGTTAGATCAGGGGCTACATTTTGCATACATGAACGGGAAAAAAGTATTTACCAATGCCGTAAAAAGAATGTGCGAAGTCACTCTTAAATGTTTAAATAATGCCAAGTTGAAACCAAACGATGTTGACCTTTACCTGTTCCATCAAGCCAATTTAAGAATCAACGAAGCTTTGGCAGAAAGGCTCGAGATTCATCCAGATAAAGTCTTTAATACCATTCACAAATATGCCAACACCACGGCAGCTACTATTCCCATTGGGATGAACGACGCGGTTAAGGCCGGCAAACTAAAGCCCGGAATGCTTGTAGGAGTCGCAGCTTTTGGATCAGGTTTTACTTGGTGTTCGGGGTTAATTAGATATTAATAATGACTCAATTGAGCTAATAGGCTACCAGACCTGGAAAACGATTTCGATATATGGTTATAATATCAATGACGTCGTTAAGGGTGTCTGGGTCTTTACTTACAAGCGGATAAGTTGGTCTGCCAAATTCATCACTGAACCTAGTCGGCACAGCTTCCAACCAAACATCCCTATTTCCAAAACTTCTAATACCATGATCCGCAAGTTCTTCAACTTCCCGAATAAATTTTAACTCTTGCGAGCTCATACCAGCTTGTTGAACATATAATATACGTCTTTGGTCTTCCAATTTATTGAGCAGATTTACCACTGCCCTCTCTTCCTGTGACACGAGATTTTTTCCATAAGCCTTGGCTAACGTTGCTCTAACCCGTGGATCAAGCAATTTATCTGCATCATGAACCGCATCAATATATTTTATATAATCATCTGCTAATTTTGTAGCATCTATGCCCGGCGAATTTTTAAATTTTTCTAAAATAAATTCTCTTCCCACTTCTTTAACCTCTAATCGATGTTGAGTCATTTTATTGACAAAAAAAGCTTGCTGATAACCACTAGTTCCAAGCTTATGAGAAATCTTTAGAACGGAATGTTTTCCGGACATTAACCCATCTTCAAAAGCTCCCTTAACAGCACTTTGATATTTTTGTAATATTTTGGGGCTCGGCATTTTTCCAAAAGCAGTCGGTCCCACTGCTTTCATTTTGGATTTCAAATACAACGTGCTTTTTTGTGCCTGAAACCAGCGCTTGCCCCCCCCCACTGCATCAAATATTTTTTTTATTTGTGGACTAGCAATCTTAGTTACCTCCAATCCACCTGATATAGTTCCAGAGATTCTGCCAATGATATAAGAAGACAACGGTTGTCCCAAGACAAATCCCATTACTCCGCACACCACATTTAATTGTTGATCACAATTCATGCAATCCCAAGTCTTGTCAGGTTTAAGACATTTCCCTCGGTTAAAAAAATTATCACCTTCCCATTGATCACACCCAAAATGATAGTAAGCCGCTTCTTGAACCAACTTAAAATAATCTGACGCGACACTCGACACAAAATCAATTGGGTGTTCAAAGGATTTCAAGATATGTAAAAGGTTGGATATTCTATCTTCTCCAAAGATTAAAAAATGTCCTAAGGATTTTGCAGCATCAAATAACGTAACAATAAATTTATATACACCTTGAGCAAAAATCTGAAAACAATCGCTTTCCCCAACCGCTTTATATCCACAGCTATTTTTATCTAGTAATTTACGCAGAGACAATTTAGCATTACTCTCCCAAGTTTTAGTAGTTTTGTTATAGGTAGTCGTGGAAGTCCATAACGAATTAACAAAAGGATCCATAACAGAAAAAAGAGCAGAATTTACATTGCATGCTATATCTTTAGAACATTGAAGTAAGTCAATGCCAGCATTAACACACTCATTTTGTATTTTTTCTTTCAAGGCAATTTGCATTCTGCTTAGATCTTCCCAAGAATGAATATGTAAATGATTAACATTTTGTGCACAAACAGGTTCCAAGCCATTAGCATTTTGATAATAAGTTTCGACATCTGCTTGCAATTTAGTTATCTCTTTAGCTAGCAAATCTTTAAACTGATTACAGCTAAAAAGTGCTTTTTCACCATCTGGCATAACCAAAGAAAATTCATAATAACTCAAGAACTGATTTTCTCTATAACAAGTGTGTTTCAGTTCCTCAATTTTATCTTCTAGTAACTGCAAGTACTCCCTATGTTCATCCAAACTTTGATCAGACCCAAAACTTTGCAGGCTTATAAGCAATAAAAAAATAAACACTGAACAATATTTTATAAACACCCGATACCTCTAATCATAGCATCGATGGTATCCATAGATTCCATTTGAGACTGATCAATTAAATACTTCAGATTATAGGAAACATTTTTACAAGTTAGATAGTAGCTTTTTTCATGAAATGTCGTCTGATCTAATTTATAAACATATCCAAATACTAAACCACTCACTGCTTGTTTTTTTTGCATTACTTCTAATTCATAAAATTTAACTAGTTTGCCGGAAGCTTGACTTAACCAGGCCAAGCGTCCTAATTTATAATCAGTGAAATAATTTTGCCTTTCAATCTCCGTGAACGATGGGTTTATCTGTACTAGTTCACTAACTGCGACAGTAATATTTTTAGCAGTATTAATAAATGCAAGTGGAATTCCCCAATAATTTTGCTGATGAGACCAGCCTTGCGGAAGATCTATAATTAATTTTTGATTTTTTAAAGAAATAGTAGTGTTCGCTTCTATCTGCATCGTCATCACAAGAATGGGAATTAGAAAAATTAGAAAATATTTCATAAAATTTTCTCAAAGCTTCGCCACGTTCACTCAACTTAATTATGTCAAATCCCCCGTTTACAAACAAGCTAAGCAAGTTTGCACCTGTTTTAATACTACTTGGGATTTAAGATAAATTAATAGAATAATAACTTACGCTCTTGCATTGTCAGTAGCTGTTTAGTTGGCTCAAAATATTCACCTAGACACTTATAATTATTCAGTAAACTGATAATTTTATTCATACCCAAATTGTCTGCATAACCGAGTAATCCACCACGAAATGCTGGAAATCCCAGGCCATAAATAACTCCGATATCCACTTCGGCTGGTATGGATACTATTTTTTCTTCCAAGCATAAGCTCGCCTCAACGATCATGGGAAGCATCATACGGTGAACAATCTCCTGATCACTAATTTGGATTGATTTTCTAATCTGTTTTTTTATTAATATTTTTATTTCGTCATCAATCGACTTTTCTTTTTTTCCTTGATTATTTATTGTATAAGTATAAAAACCTTTTAAGGTTTTTACACCTAGCCTTTGTTTGGTTAATAGCAATTCATATAATGTAACAAAATCATGCTTTAATCGATCAGGGTAAGCAGTCATGACATTGGACAAAGCTCGAAATACAATATCAATACCCACGGAATCCAAAAGACTGGCCGGTCCTTGAGGCCAACCAAATTCATGCATTACCTTATCAATTCGATCAAATGCCACACTCTCAGTCAGAAGGTGCATAAAACTTTGCAGATAAACAAACAATAATCGATTGACTAAAAAACCAGGACAATCATTTACCACAATTATTTTTTTACCCAAGCTATTAGCAAATGTCACAGCCTGGCTCAGAGTCTTTTCGCTGGTATGTGCCCCCTTTATTACTTCAACGAGAGGCATTTTGATAACTGGATTAAAAAAGTGTATCCCACAAAAATTTTGGGGACGTTTTAATGTAAGTGACATTTGCGTAATACTTAAAGCAGATGTGTTGCTTGCAATTATTGTTTCAAGAGGAAACTTAGCTTCTATTTGGGAGAAAACCTTGGTTTTTTGAATTTCATTTTCAATGATATTTTCTACCACGAAGGTAGCATCTATGGGTTCATTTATGCTTTCTTTTACTATACACTTGAGTTCATTCTTGGCATTTTTCTGGCAATATTCATCAACAAATTTCTTTTGTTTTTTTAAAACCTCAAGGTTTTCATCCATAAGATATACTTGGATATTTTTTTCCTGAGCATTGCAAGCTATACCTGTACCCATGGTTCCCGCACCAATAATTAAAACTTTATCCACACCTTGATTTTCCACCAGCATTTTATTGCTTAGTTTTTTAACCAATTGATCTGATAAAAAGACTTGAGTCAAACATTTTGCAGTTTGACTATGGGCCAGATTTACAAAATTTTCACCTTCAATTTCTAGTGCTAAATCCCTAGGTAAATCCTTTCCGTTAAGTATAGTTTCTACGGCCAAATCAAATGCAGGGTAATGAACATTACTAATGATCTTTTTATAATCATTGATCCAATTGAGATCTTCTGGTGAAACTACCAAAGGAAGAGTCTTGACCTTTTGTCTTGTTTTCCAATCCAGATCGCCATTTATAAGGCGTTTTAGCAAATTTACTGATTCTTCCAATAAGTTTTCTTTCTTGGTTATAAAATCAATTGCACCGACACTTTGGGCATTAATTGCTGAATATTTTTTCCCAGAAGTTATCCACTCAATAGCAGTCTTTGCTCCACATAATCGGCTTAATCTAACGGTACCTCCCCAACCAGGAATTATTCCTAAATTGGTCTCAAGTAACCCCACCTGAGTGCTCTCACAAGCTACGCGATATGAACTGGTAAGTGTGATTTCAAAACCACCTCCAAATGATTGACCATTAATCGCCGTCACCGTTGGAATATTTAAATCTTCGAAACCATTAAAAACTTTATTTTGTTCTCGTAGCCAGTTTTTTAATTCATCATCACTTTTATTAAAATGCATCATGAATTCAAATATATCGGCACCGACAATAAAAACTTCTTTAGAGGATGTGATTATTAGTCCTTTTATATCTTTGAGTGATTTAATAGTGGTCAAGGTCTCCGCCAGCTCACACAGGGTCACTTGATCAAAAACATTAACTTTGGAATGACCATTATTAAATTGCAAATTATAAAGGCCTGCTTCTAAAAGCTTTAACTGAATATTTTGTCCCCTATATTCCATTAGTCGACCTAGGTTTTATTATTTGATCTTTCTGGCAATCACAAAAAACTCATGTCCCATAGGGGCGAAATAATCAACTATTTCTTTTTCCCTGTCTGCTAGCATACTATAAATTTTTGCGACAAAAGTATTTCCATGTAAAAACGAAGACACAATCTTTTTAAAATCATGTTTAAAACATTCATTGATAGGTTTGGTATGCAAAAAACCTTGTTCTTGGTCTGGTAATACTTGTTCATTAAAATTGTGCATTTCTTGATGGCCACATCCTTGACGATATCTTTTTAGTCCAAATTTAAAGGCCTTTACTTTAGCAAATCCGGTTTTGGCTAATATCAAATCAAGCGTTTCCGGCAAAAAATAATTGAAGTGATTGAGATAAATTAGGAGCGCTTCTTTTCTCTTGAGAAATCTTTGATTACAATGCCAAAAATCTTCTCTTCCGTTTGGAGTTATAAAAAACACCAACCCATTCTGCTCTAGTACAGCATTAGCCATTTTAAAAAAATCTAGAGGATTAATCAAATGTTCTACCAAATCCCTGGCAATAATCAGATCAAACTTTTTCCCTGACGACATAACAGTTTTTAAATCACTGGAAATAGTTTCGCAAGTGAAATGCTCTTTATAATAGGTTAAAAGATCTTCGACTATATCCATGTAGGTAATTTGAGATTTTTTATAATAACTATTAATACCCTGAGAAAAATATCCATCCCCAGCTCCCACTTCCAAAATTTTGAGAGGGGTATTTCTTTCGAACATGTAGGCCAAATGTTTCCTCGCAAAATATCCACCTCGTCGATAAGATCTTTTAAATCCTTTTAATATTTTAGGAGAGGAATTGGAATTTTGTTGCAGACGGTACAGTAAATCACAACCTTTTTGGGTCACTTCGGCTGATGGCAATGGATCACAACTCACTAAACCACAGGTAGCACATTGAACCATGTTAAATTTTTCAAGACCTATATAGTTAATCTGGCCAACTAAAGCACCTTTTTGATTATCACACACCGGACAACTATTATTTCTGGTAATTGAGGCTACGCTTGGAAAAATATATACTTGATTCATTTACTAATTTTATCAACAATAACTAAAAAAGTATAGAGACCAGACATTAATATAACAATACCAAGAACATAATTTCCATAAGCTTCATTTTTTTAACGTAATGGTATAATACTTGGATATGGATTCATCACATTATTTAGAACAATATATTGCCAGCCTAGACATGGTTCCACTTGCTCTTCGAGAGCTTTTGAATATTGAAAGTGTTCCATGCGATATTTATGCACTTAAAAATGGTCTCTTTGAGTTAATTTTAATCCAGGAATCTTCTATAGACAAAAGACTACTTGGGCAAATCTTAAACAACTCAAATGGAGCCTTGTATACTTTAAAAAATGAGCACAAAAAAATAATAAAAAAACAGCAAGAACTGCTTAGAATCTCCACGCGCTCCCTTTCAATGGGAAACACTATTGAAAACACCAAAAAGCAAATGAATTTTTTGACCTTGAATATGTATTATTTGTATCTAGATGCACTTGATAACGACACCCTCAATTTACAATTACAAAGTGCCCATACACTTTCCAAAGTCTTAATGGAGATGATGCACACTCATAAAGAATTGTATGAAGATTATATCGGGCAAAAACATCACTATATATTGGCTCAACCAGTACTATCATCACTGTTTCTCCTGGGACTTTTAAAAAATTCAAAAACCTATATAGATCAAGACATTGAGGCTTTTTTTCTTGCCAGTCTTTTAAAAGATGTTGGAATGTCATTTATACCGACAAATAAATTTGAAAAAAATAATCTAACTGATTCTGATAAAAAACAATTTCTAAGACACCCACAGCTATCTATTAAAATTCTAAACGGTCGCACGCCCTTAAGACCTCATCATTTAAAAATAATTGAACATCACCATGCCTTTAGTGACCTACGAAGTGAATTATCGCAAGAGATGCAAATCAGATTAAATCCCTCCGTTAATGTTATGCTGGGTTTTGAAACCCTCACCACTACTATTATGGACATTATTGCAGCAATGCTTTCGGACCGCCCTTACCGCAGTGCTAGTACTCTATTAGAGAGTTTAGAATTCGTAAAAAAAATAATGTTTGACCAATTTCCAACTGAATTTAAATTGATTGTACAATTTTTTAAAAAGTATTACGCTTGATTTTTTTAAGTTGTAGTAAACCAATCGGGTATCTATCTTATTAAAATTATTTTTTCTTTGCAAAATGAAAACTTTATCGCACAATGAATACAAGGATTTAGCACTAAGTGAAAATTTCTTGGCATATCATTCTAGGGAGGGAATAATGGCTCAAGACATCAGCCCCATTACAGGCATTCTGGAAGAAGACAAAGTTTACATTGATTTTGGCGAACACGAAGGAAAATCGATACTGGAGGTTTGCGACACCGAACCTGATTTTTATGATTTTCTTGTCAAGCAAAAAATTGATGGAAAATGTGCAATCAGAAGATCAAGGGATAAAAGTTTTAGATTACATGTTTCTCAAACTGTACTTTAGCTGCCTTTTTTGACTGAATCTAATTTTCGCTGAAGCTTAACGATCTCTTTTTGCAGGTTTTTCTCCTGTAATTTTCTTTCGGCTTCTTTTTCTATTTCCAGCTTCTTTTGTTGATGAGCAATCTTGTCATCGTATTCTTTTATTTCTTTAGCAATAATTTCTTTTTCATTCTCTTTTATATTCAGCTTACGTTCCAATTCCTTATAATTATATTCATTATAATATCGGTAAGCTTTAATATTTTCTTTTAAATCCAATAGCTCATCTTCAGCGATTTTCACATTAGCAATAGCACTTAATTTTTTTTCTATGTTGGTATTTTTGACTTCTAGGAGGTTTATTTCTTTTTCAAAATTTCTAATCTGGCTCGCCAATTCTTCAATATTTTTTTTAAATCCTTCAATCTTCTCAATATTCAGTTTGGATTCTTGAGCTAATAATTCACGATCAGGCAAAGGACCTACACCAATCAAATTCTGCAGCTGTATCTTTTTTGCTTCCAATACTTTTAGCTCTTGATATTTTTCCTTGGCCTCATTTTGTTTTTCCAAAAATTCTTTTTTGGTTTCAATTAGTTTGAGGATTTCATTTTCCTTCATCTTCAAACGTTTCTCTCTTTCCTTACGCTGAAAATGCAGTTCTCTAAATAGTTGCTCTGTCTGAGAAGCAGATGATGTTTGGACAGATTGAGTAAGACTAGCCTTAGTATTTATCGGCATAAGTTCGATTTCATTTGGAATATTGACTGATGCATTTTCTTTTACGCGACTTCGACGAGGAGTTAGATTGGATATCATATTGCCACTGCTAGTAAAATTAAGCGCATTATAATCCTGATCTTGAACTGCATTTTTTGAATAGGTAATACTAACCCCTAAATTAGTGCATGTTTTTTCCATATCCTCGACCGTCTGCCCGAGCCTTGTCGTTAACTTTTCATCTACAAATTGAAACTGATATCTTCCAAGTTGCAAAATATCGTTATGATAAAGTTTGAATTTTTCGTTGGAGGGAATTCTTTGACCGTTTACAATGGTCCCGTTTTTGGTCTCTAAGTCAACGATGAAGCATTCATTATCGCGAACTACTATCTTCAAATGATTACTGGAGATTCTTTCATCCTTGATAACAATTTTGCAATCATTACCACGGCCTATAATAATTTCATCGTTAATAGGTATGGCCCTATTATTCTTCTTTTGAATAAAATAAAAACCAGTCTTACTTACAACCAAATTTAATACTCTCCCATCATCAGATCTTAAATCAATTATAGCTAAATTTATGTTTTGTATGCAGATGGAAAAATATCCCAATCAGCAAGTGTCCAATAAAACACAAGGTAACATAGTCGCTCTGCACAACAAGCCCTTTTTTATCTTGATGGTTTCATTTTTATCTTATATAAACCTCATAATATTCAATAATTAAACAATATAGCAAAGAGTGGAATATGAGAAAATTTAAAATATTAGTGGTGGAAGACGAAATAGATATTGGAGACCTTTTACAAACCCACCTAGCGTCACTTGGACATGATTGCAAAGTCATTCATCGCGGCGATGATGCCTTGACCTATATTCAAACGTTAAAAGATGCAGAAGAACCTCCGCACTTGTTTGTTTTGGATCGAATGCTTCCTGGAAACAGCGGCATTGAAATTTGCCGATTCCTAAGACTTTATCAAAAAACTAAATATCACCCTATATTGATGCTAACCGCACTCAGTCGCCCCGAGGATATAGTAGAGGGTTTAGATGCCGGTGCAGATGATTATATTACCAAACCTTTTGAAACAGATATTTTTCTAGCAAGAATTCGCGCCTTGCTACGTCGTTACGAAATTATTGAGCAATCAGCCAATGAGTTGACGACCTCTCCTATAACCACTGTCGGACAAATTAAGGTGGATAAAGATCAATGTAAGGCTTTTGTAGAAGGTAAAGAAATTGAGCTTACGCTTTCTGAATACAAAATTTTATGCGCCTTTATGGAAGCACCTGGAAAAGTGCTAACTAGAAATCAATTAGTCGAATATATCCAAGATGGGCCCATTCATGTTACCGACCGGACTATTGACACTCACATTTTTGGGCTTCGAAAAAAACTTGGACCATATTCTAATATGGTTGAAACTATTAGGGGCATTGGCTACAGAGTAATTGGAGATGCGTAAAAAAAGATTTGAAAAGAACATGACCGATCTGCCTTGGCGGTTTTTTAAAAAAATCGCTTTAGCACAAGCACTCGTCACTTCGCTTGCAATTATAGCTACCGGTTTTGTCGCAACTTATTATCTAAGAACCTATATTATCGCCCAATCCAAGATACAACTGGCCGGTTCTCTTAAAATAATTAAGGAATCACTATCCATGACCAAGCTTGATCCCATCACTTGGTGCAACTCACTCACCTTTGACCCCAATAACCGATATACCTTAATCAATAGTCAAGGATCCGCGCTATGCGATAGCTTTGTAGATTGGAAAAAGCTGGAAAACCTTTCTCACCACCCAGAAGTAATTCAAGCATTCCAAAACAATTATGGTGAATCTCTGCGCTACAGTCACACTTTATCCAAAAAAATGCTTTTTGGCGCACAGATAATCGAACACAACGCTCAGAAATATATAATCAGAAAGGCTATTTCCCTTGAACCCATTTACAAAAATATTTATAAATTTGATCAATCAATATTAACCATTCTGCTCCCTTTGATTTTAATTACCTCCCTATTCATACTTTTAAAATTGCTTCATGCGGCCCTGCCCTTTAGAAGCATCTTCAAGAAAATCGATGTATTAAAAAAACTTTCTCCCAGGGATAATAACAACTTTGTCCTTGGACAAAACCGGGATTGGAAGTTAGTAGAAGAAACTCTCGATCATGCGAAAGAAGATTTAGAAAATTATATTCACGAACTCTACTATGAAAATGAAAAATTCAACACCTTAATTGAGAGTATTTCTGATGCCATCTTGGCAATTAGCAAACAAAACAAAGTTCTATTTATTAACAAAAGATACCGAGAATATTTTCTAGATGACTTTGCTTTCGATTCTAAAACCTCTAACTATTCTTTTTATAGCATAACTAAAAATGAAACAGTAAAAGAGATTCTGGAAAAAGCCTTAGAATCAGAAATGTCGCTTACTAAAGAAAATATCAAATTACCTATCAATAAAGCCGGGGATGGATATTTTGACTTATCTATCAACCCTTTATATGACGCCTCTAAAAAAATGTTTGGCATTGTATGTATTTTTCATGATGTAACCAGTCGGCGTCTTAATGAAAAAATGAGAGAAGATTTTGTCGCCAATGTCTCCCATGAAGTAAAAACTCCACTCACCGCCATGAAAGGTTACGTCCAATATCTCAAGAATAATCCTCGTTTAAATGACCACGAAACTCTCAAATCCCTAGATAAGATTGAATCCAATTCCAATCGTCTGAATGTTTTATTTCAAGATATTTTAAATTTATCCATGATCGAATCCCGCCCTCAGATAAAAAAGGAAAATATTTTTACCGAAGAAATTACTAATGCGGTAATTTCTAACGTGAGACAAAGTTACTTAGATAAAAACATCTGTGTCATTACCAAATTTGACGTTGATACTATTCAAGGCAATCCCCTCTTGGTTGAGCAAGTACTCACTAACCTCATAGACAATGCTTATAAATATTCAAAAGAACCCGGACGTATTTTAGTCTCATGGGAAAATAATCATAAGAATGGTTGTATCTTAAAAGTTGAAGATGACGGAATTGGTATTCCAAGCAAAGACATTCCAAGACTGTTTGAGAGATTTTATCGAGTAGACACCTCAAGATCCAGAAAACTAGGTGGAACAGGACTGGGACTTGCCATTGTGAAACATATCGTACAAAAACATGGAGGCAAAATCAGCGTCAGTAGTGACGAAGGACTAGGAACAACCTTTCGAGCTGAATTTCCAAACGGGGCCAATACTTATTCTCTTCAATAATACCACACCAATATCCTCGGATGTTTTGTTTAGTTTTCAAAAGCACCGAAGTCATTTAGAATCATTTATATATTAATTTTTAAGGAGACCCAATGAGAGTCATCAACTATATCGAGCAAGGCGGCCCTATAATGTATTTGCTTTTACTGATTAATATGGTGGGTTTCGCCTTAATGTTTTACAAATTTTATGTTCTTTACAGAGAAAAAAATAAAATACCTGATCGAGTTAAGTCGCTGAGTGATTCACTTTCTGAAAAAAAATCAACAACCCATGATTCATCCATTCTGATTGAACTATTTCAAAAGGAAATTGCCGAACACATGAGAAAGCTTGAATCCGGCGTAAACACTATCAAAATCATAGCCACCATCTCACCACTCCTTGGATTGCTTGGTACAGTGGTTGGCATATTAATCGCTTTTCAAGTGATCGCTTCTACGGGACTAAACAGTCCTGAAAATTTTGCTCAAGGTATTTCCATGGCACTCATTACTACAGTAGGAGGACTCCTGGTGGCAATACCCCACTACATTGGACACAGCTATTTACTTGGTATGTTGGATTCTTTGGAAGCCAAACTGGAAAAAGAATTACTCAGAGGGCTTTTATAAATGAAAAAAAGATCAAGAGAGAGCTTATCACCGGAGTTAACCCCCCTTATTGATGTGGTATTTTTATTGCTTATTTTCTTCATGGTCTCCACGGTTTTCAAAAAAAACGAACTGGCCTTACTCATGAGTTTACCAGAAGCAACCAAAGATGATTCCATTTCCCAAGTTAAAAATGTCCATTATCTGGAACTAACCAGTGATAAACTTGCTTATAATGGTACAGTTATAACTGTTGATGAGCTCCGGGAAAAATTAAATGCTATCATCAATAAAACCGAACCAGTTGAACTGCGAGTAGATAAAAATGTTATTTACGATAAAGTCATAAATGTTTT
>Ga0156359_153_pt1 | contig 20472 bp, 11 predicted proteins | sample RifOxyA1_FD_108004 | JGI IMG/M metagenome (GOLD analysis project Ga0156359, IMG submission 108004) | Bdellovibrionales bacterium RIFOXYA1_FULL_36_14 | reverse complement strand
GAAGCTTCCAATAATATTTTTTCTACCGACTATAAGGAATTACCGATTTTTAAAGTTAATGAGGGCAAAAAGGCTCTCGGTTTAACCCCAGACTCGGTATTAACCCCACATGACTTCAAGCTGAACGTGGTTGGTTTTGATAAAGAGGATGTAAGTCTACCAATCTACTTCTACATTGCTCCCTATGTAAGCAAACAAGCCAAAACCGCCACTACCGGAATTTATCTTTATGATTATTTAGTCGGTGATTTTGCCTTAATGGAAAAAGGCAAAACTTATGATTTTACCACTTTTTTATCCAAAGCCTCTTCTGATAATCCTCTCTTTAATAAATTTTTCCCTCACCTTTACGATTATCAAAAAAAAGATGCCTTGGTACCGTGGTCAATTGATCATTCCAAAGAACTTACTAAACTCTTGCAAGCATCAGTCCAGCTTAACTTTAACGTTCTTACCTGGGAAGATATGATAACTAGACCTCACGAACTGCTACTTTCATTTTTTAAATATCTGATTAATTATGGCCCACTCATCAATGGATATGTAGAAGGTAGAGATGAATTATTTAAGCTGTTTGGTGGCTCTATCATCAATTTCAAATTTCGCAAAATTGAAAACAACTCCTTTCTTTACTACTCGATAAACAACGAACCACATCGCTATTGCTTTACTTATCTTAAAAATATCAAGGGTCATTTTTCCTGTCTCAATACTAAAGAAAACCTAAACGAACTTACCAGCTATATTGAAAACGACCTCTTACCCAATACTCACTGGGACACAGATCCTACCAAAATTTTAGGTGATGAATTCAATGCTTTTGATTCATCCTACTATCTGACAAGCCTTATCAACCTAGCACCACTTGCTAACAAAAATTTACAACTGTTAAAATTTTACCGACACATGGCCGTAAACACTTATGACAATGGCGACCCTAAATTGGTAAGTTTTACTAAAAAAATCCTCGCCGACAATCTAAAGTATCTGGAAGCCCTACCGGCCAAGCAACTCAAAGATGTTCAGGAAATTGTCGGCGAAATTAAAAATATTCACTCCAAACTTAAACCCAAACTCAAATGCCAAGAAGACGCAAACTGCTTTTTGAAAAACATTTCGGAATGTCCCCGGGTTGAGACTAATTTAAAGCACCAAACTAGAAAAAATAATATTAAAATGTTTTACGAAAAAAAATTATATATTCTAGGACCTAAAAATAATAGTTGTCATTTTATCATTCACTTTTCTAGCGTTAAAACGGATTATGATGAAGAAACTAGGTTAAAATTAAAAAGTGCAGGAAAAGAGGATGCCGATATTTTAGAATCCGTAAAAGCTGATAGCAAAGAATATTTAGCCCAACAAGATAAAATTTACTCATGCCTCATGAGTACTAGCGACATTACCGAATTATTTAATCAATGGAGAACTAACATTTATACTCCCGATGATGTTAAAAACTGTATGATTATTAGCGAAATTGATGATAACTATGAATAACACTATAAAAAATAATAAAAAACATTTTGGATTTGAAATAATTCACACTGACCAAAAAACCGCTGCACGGGCCGGAGTAATTAAAACTCCCCGAGGAGAAATCCCCACTCCGGTTTTTATGCCAGTCGGTACACACGGTGCCATTAAGGCCCTTGCCCCCAGCTCACTGTTGGAGATGGATATCCGAATTATCTTATCCAATACCTATCACTTGCACCTATCCCCAACCTCTGAGTTAATTAAAAAAGCCGGAGGTCTGCATAAATTTATGAATTGGCATCGGCCAATTTTAACCGACTCGGGCGGGTTTCAGGTTTTTTCTCTGCAAAAAAAATCAATCACTGAGGCAGGTGCTGAATTTAAAGATGTAGAAGGGAAATCAATTATTCTAGGCCCAGAAAAATCCATTGAAGTTCAGCAAAACCTTGGTAGTGATATCATGATGAGTTTTGATGAATGTATTCCCTATCCCGCCACTTATAAATACACTGAAAATTCCATTGCCCGAACCCATCGCTGGCTCGACCGTTCGATTGCGTCCTGGACCAATGAACAACAGTCTCTCTTTGGCATTATTCAAGGTTCAACCTACAACGATTTACGAAAAAGATGTGTAGAAGAAGTTTGTGCCAGGGATCTTCCGGGTTATGCCATCGGCGGAGTTTCCGTAGGTGAAGGAGTAGAACTGATGGAGAAAATAGTATCCTTCACGGCCCCACTCATGCCTGTTAACAAACCCCGATATGTCATGGGTGTAGGCAACCCCGAAGACCTGCTGATGATTTGGGAAAATGGAATTGACATGAGTGATTGCATAATTCCCACCAAATTTGCAAGAGGTGGGACCTTTTTTACCAATCGAGGAAAAATTCGCATCACCCATAGAAACTACAAAAGAGATTTCTATCCGATTGAACCCAATTGCACTTGTTATTGCTGTAAAAATTATTCACGTGCGTATATAAAACATTTATTTGATTCTAACGAAATTCTAGGAGCAATCCTGGCGACCAACCATAATATTGCGTTTTATAAGATGATGGCCGAACAGGCCAGAGTAGCTATTTTGGAAAACCGGTTTTTGGAATTTAAAAAAAATTTTCTGGCCAGTTATCAAAAATCCAATTTAGATTAGCGTATTTTGTTTTTCACACTCAGCTTCATAGTTCTTTAAATATTGCTGTTCTTCTTCAGTCAACAAATTAAAGTCTATCAGGTCATGGTCAAAACCAATGTAGACCAATGGTTTAAAGCGTAGTGTACCTTCCAGATTTGAGTTTTTCTCCACGACGACTACATTCTCCAAGCGAACTCCACCGTAACCGGCAATATAAATTCCTGGCTCAATTGAAACGGCTTGTCCTTCTTTAATTGGAAAACTGCTTCTAAAAGAAAACCCAATGCCACCTTCATGCGTACTAATACCAATACCGTGTCCAGTACCATGCAAATAGTTATAACCATTTTGTAGAATTGGATGTCTTGCCAACATATCAATAGCCGCGCCAAGTGTTCCCTCCGGAACTATGGCCATTTGGGCATTTAGTAACCCCTTTAATACCAAAGTATAGATTTTTTTGAGCTTCAAATCTTTTAACTTACCTACCAAAAAAGTCCTGGTTTTATCTGTGGAATAGCCTTCTTCATACAACGCACCTGAGTCTAGTAAAAGCATATCACCATTTTTAATCATGACTTGATCACTTGATTTTCCATAATGGATAATCGATGCATTAGCACCAACAGCCGCAATGGTATTAAAACTTAAATCTATCGCCCCCATCTTTTTATAGTTGTCATTGGTGATGTCATATAAATCTTTTTCAGAAAGTTTTTTATTTTCCTTAACGGCAACTTTGATTTGTCTGATGGATTCCGCCACAGCTTGACTGGATTTTTGGTAATTTCTTTGTAACGTCTCTATTTCATTTTTGTTTTTAAGTGATTGCCTAGAGATAATTTTCTCCCTAGGTGCAGACAATTGCTCTTTACCAAATATATTTTTAAGTAATCGATAATCTGCCCCAGTCAAATTTTCCCGGTCAAAATATACCTTGCTCGGTTTAATTTGATTGGCAATGGCTTGAATATTTTCCATCCACTCGCTAATTGTTATATGTTTAAAAATAATATTTTCATCAAAGCTGGTTTCATATTTTTGCTCTTCAATATTAAAAACATAAATTTTATTAAATGTTAGAATACATCTGGCGTAAAAAGTACTTTGATGTTCAATATGAAAACCCCTGGCATTAGTAATCCAAGCAATGCTGTCAAGGGCACTAACAAAATACATCTCTTCTTCTTTAATCAAGCTGCGAACTTTAGAAAGAGGATCACATCCACAGACTTCTATGCCAAGATGCTTAAGGGGTTTTAACTTATTTGATTTTTCAAGTGGTATAACATTTAACAGCTCATCTTGATCTAAATAAATCACTTCGCACTTTGTACTTTGAATAATACTTTCTTCTTCCATAACTGAAGTGCGTTGTCCATCTACTGCCAATTTTTTAATTTTTAGTTCATTTATATCCTCAAGCATTTTGTTAAATATAGATATGGTTTGCGGACATTTGACTACTTCTATTTGACTTGGATCACATTCTTTGGTGGCTTGTTCATGATATCTTCCATCGACATAAAGCCGGGCCTTTTGGTTGGTCGGAATTAGTAATTTACAGGTTGATCCGGAAAAATAAGTTAATAAATAATAATGAGTTTGCTCTTTTGGAACATATTCATTCAAATACCGATCAGTATCATTAATAAATATAGCATCTAGTTGGTTTTTGCATAAATATTCTTGAATATTCAAAAGATTAGCAAAAAAAATATTTTTACTCATATATCCCTCTCCATATTGCTAATAATTTCGATTAGTTATACTCCCTTGAAAATAACTTTTTTTTAATAAACAAAAAGCCTTAAGTTTTATTATAAACCAACCGATTAAGTTAGTGAAATACAGGTGTTAACTTAACATAGACTATATAATATGCACTTTAAAATCGGCAAACTTTTAATCATTTTTGTAGTAGTTTTTCTCATCAAAATTATCTTTGCAGATAACTATTTAAATGAGACCAGCCAGTCCAAAAGACGTCCCGCCGGAATGAAACATTTTCCAGGTCACATTCCTACCAGAGTCAGATGAAATTGTTTTCCTCGATCCATATAATTTTTGAATTGGTCAAATGAAGGAAACGCCGGTGAAAATAATAAAATTCCTGCAAACTTATTTTTTCTCGCGTACGAAACACAATTCTCTATAGTAAAACATTTCTCCGCTGGTATTTTGCCTTTTAATTCTTCAAAAAACTGTTCAGTAGTTTCACCAATGAGTAAGATTTTATCGACTTTTTTTTCGAAGTTACTTATTTGCGCAGTTATTGAATCGCTGTGACATCGCTTTCTTCCCCCAAGAATAAGCCATAAATATTTATCTTTTTTATCCAAAGAACAAACTGCCGAAATTGTCGCATCCCAATTGGTACTTTTGGCATCGTTATAACACAAAAATAGATCATCGCTTTTTTCATATTGAATTCGATAATCAACCCCCGGGAAAGTGTCTATGGCCTTTTGAATGCCACGTTTATCAATTTGGAAAAACGATAATGCTTTTAACATAAACTGCAAATTAGAAAGGTTATGGGTTCCTACTAGTTTAAAATTCTCCAGTGAATACTCCCCCTGAATGTCTGTTCTTATAGCATCAATGTCCGAAGTATCTATACCTATCTTTTTTATATCTAGCTTATCAACAACTTTAGATATGATCTCAAAATTAGTGGGGTACACCAACCAATCATCCTTGGTCAAATTGGTTACAAGATTGAATTTGGCTTTTGCATAATCAGCAACGTGATTATAACGTTCAGTGTGATTTACAAACACATTTAAAATAATATTAACCTGGGCCTTGAAAGTTGGCATAGATTCTAACTGGAAACTGGATAATTCTAATACCACAAATTCACATTTCTTCTGTTCATAAATGTATTGAACAAGGGGTGTGCCAATATTACCTCCCACAAAAACACTTTTACCCGCTTCTTGGAGCATCACTCCCAGCATGGAAACCGTGGTAGTTTTTCCATTACTTCCAGTAACTGCAATGATTTTTTCGTCTTTTAAAAACCAAAATCCCAATTCTATCTCTGACACTACTGGAATATTTTTAGCAAGCGCAATTTGAATGAGTTCATGGGTTCTGGGAATTCCGGGTGAGAGAATAACCAGATTACTGGTTTGAAAAATAGTTTTAGCATCAGTTTCGCTTAAACAGTGCTCTTGACCAATAATCGATACAATTTGTGCAAAACCAGTCCACGTTTTTGGATCACCTGAATTTATGGCATAAACTTCTGCGTTTTTTTGATTTAAAAGTTTTACCGACCATATACCTGACAACCCCATCCCTAAAACCGCTACTTTTTTTCCCGCGACATCCATAAAATCTCCAAATTAGTTGATTTTACCCAAAATATTACCTATATAATCCCAGTATCATAACATTGGGATAACTTTTGAATTATAAATCAACGCTTAGTGAAATAAAAGATTTTCTTGATTCCAACGAAAGTATTTGGAACCATGAAATAATTTATAATTACCCAAACACCTTAAGCGCCTACAATGAGCATCATCTTGATCTTTTAAACCAGCTAAGTAATGACGAACTTTGGAAAATAGATGCGCGATTTGATTTTTCTCCTATTAGAGAGACCCCCTTACTCTCCTTAATTAATAAGACTATGTCCTTTAATCAAATTATAAAAAAATATACCCCCACCCAATTGAATTTACCCTTACTCGCTTTTACCAGAATAAAAGACAAAAAACACCACGAACTTGATAATCTAATTCCCCTAATTATTGATCTCAAACATAAATTAAATTTTCATACAGTCATCGATATAGGCGGGGGGGTCGGGCATTTATCTCGAATTCTCGGGAGCTATTTTAACACTGAAGCAACCTGCGTAGATATCAATCAGGATTTTTTAACCCAAGGGGAGATCAACCATAAAAGACTTCACCCTAAACAAGTGGCCAACGTAAAATTTCATAACATGGATATAAGGAAAACCCCTATCGAAAATTTTAATAATGAATTGGATCTTTTCAATGCCAATACCTTTGTGGTGGGACTCCATTCATGCGGACAATTATCATCCAAATTGTTACAAACTGCAGTCCAATATAAAGTAAAAGGAATTCTAAATTTTGGTTGTTGTTATTTTAAATATGATCATCCTCGATACGAACTGCTTTCTCATCACGCACAATCCAATCCACTATTTATAAATGAACAAGGGCTGACCCTGGCCACTCGGGCCCACACCTATATTTCCAAGCAGGACTTTCAAAATAAATTGCAGGTTAAAAGTTACCGGTTTGGACTTCATCTACTACTTTATGAATTGCTAGATCATAAGAAATTTATAACCATGGGAGATTCCCCAATCAAAGATTATTTTAACGGTTTTAGCTCTTATGTATTAAAGAAACTTGAAGAACATCACATCCAGCATACGCTAACAGCTAAAGTTATTGAGCATTATTTTCATGACCCCAATATCCAAAAGCAAATCAGAAAAATGTTTTTATGCAATCTCATCCGTTGGTTTTTTGGGCGTCCCCTTGAACTTTATATATTGCTTGATCGTGCCGTTTATTTGCAAGAGCATGGTTATCACACTTCCCTCACTCATTATTTTGATGAGAAGATTTCTCCCAGAAACGTAGGGATTTTGGGTACGGTGTGACCAGACAAGCCTATCTCACAAACAACATATCCATATATTTGGGAAGCTTCCATAAGTGATCTGGGACCATTTCTTCAATTCTATTACAGAGATTTTCCATTTTAATCGATTGATGCATAAGCTCGTGGGCAATTTTGAAAGACTTTTGTTCCTCACACACCGGAAGGCCCTTTAATTCAACTTTTAATTTATTAGATTCGTCGAAAAGTTCTGCGGATAGAGCTTCCAACTTTTCTAATATTTTCAATTCGCTGTAATTATTCAAAGCCAGATCCTTATAACCTTTAATAACTTTAATAAGCTTCTTCTTGTATTCTATCGTTGCCGGAATTACAAATTGATCAATTAAAGAAATAAAAGTATTAAATTCAATCGTTCGATAAGTATTATATCTTTCCACCATTATATTATATCGACTTTTAATTTCATTTATTTTGTAAACGCCGCTGCTTATTAAAAAATCTATGGAACGATCATCTTTTAAAAATTTATAAGCATCCGCAGATGTCTTTAAGTTAGATAGCCCTCTTTGCTTGGCCTCTTCATGCCATTTTATTCCGTAGCCATCGCCATTAAACACAATATTCTGAGCTTTTTCCATTCTGGTTTTTATGACTTTAAGTAAAACTTCATCCACCTTTGATCCATTACTTATTTCTTTTTCAATAAACGCATTAGCATCTTTGAAACAACTGCTGACCGCTGCATTTAAAATGGAGAGGGGGAAGCCGATAGATTGAGCAGATCCCACTGCTCGAAATTCAAATCGGTTGCCTGTAAAAGCAAAGGGTGATGTTCGATTTCGATCAGTGTTATCACGAAGCAGATGTGCTAGTTGGTTAGCTCCCAAATCAAATTGATTATTTTCAATTTGCTCAACCGTTTGCCCTGACATTATTGACTTAAATATTTTATCAAGGGTATCACCTAAAAAGACTGACATAATACTCGGAGGTGCTTCGTGACCACCCAGACGATGATCGTTAGAGTGCGTAGCAATGGATGCACGTAAAACATCGGCATGTTTATAGATAGCCTCGACAATAACTGAGCACATGGCCAAAAAACGCAAATTCGAATGCACTTCATTGCCTGGTTCAAGGAGATTCCTTCCCAAATTATCCGCCATCGACCAATTTAAATGTTTTCCACTTCCATTTATGCCGCTCATCGGTTTTTCATGGAGAAGTGCCACCAAATTATGATTGTCTGCCACTTTTTTAATAAGTGCCATCATGGCCTGATTATTATCAGATGCCACATTGGAATCTCTAAATATTTGGGCCACCTCGAATTGTCCTGGAGCAACTTCGTTGTGTCTGGTTTTAGAAGGGATTCCAATTTTATAAAGTTCATGATCGAGTTCTTGCATAAAAGAGAGAATCCGTTCTGAAATGGATCCAAAATAATGATCAGACAATTGCTGATTCCTGGCAGTTAGTTTTCCAAATAAAGTTCGTCCAGTCATGATAAGATCTGGGCGCTCAAAGAAAAAAGCCTTGTCCATTAAAAAATATTCTTGTTCGGCACCACAGGTGACCGTTATTTCGGATACCTCTTTTTCCCCTATAAGGTTTAAAAATTTCGTAACCTCCATAGAAATCGCATTATTACTGCGAAGAAGTGGAGTCTTAACATCCAAAGCATCACCTTTATATGAAACAAAAGCCGTTGGAATGCAAAGAGTTTTACCATTGATCGTTTCCGATAAAAACATTGGCGACGTTAAATCCCAGATAGTATATCCACGGGCCTCAAAAGTCGCGCGGGTTCCTCCGTGAGGAAAAGAAGAAGCATCGGGTTCTCCTTGAATAAGTTGGCTGGCAGAAAGTCTTTCGATGGGAGTTTCATCTTCTCTAAAACTTAAAAAGCCATCATGTTTTTCTGCAGAACTTCCAGTTAATGGATGAAACCAGTGGCAAAAATGAGTTGCGCCTTTTCCAATGGCCCAATCCTTACAAGCATCGGCTACTAACTCGACATATTCCCTGGGAATTGGTTTATTTTGCTTGGCATGTGACAACATCTCTCTCTTTATTTTCTCTGAGACTGTTTTACATTTTCTAAAATCAAAAACATTTTCCCCGTAATAATCACTAACTTTTATAAATTGATTTTGATTATTTTGTGGACGATCAAAAACTCTTTTAGGTCTATTAATAGCTTTTTGTCTAAGAATTTCTCTTCCCAGCGTATTTGTCATATCTCATCTCCCTGAAATATAAATTAATGATTGGCTATTATTTAATAATTCTTTCAATTATCTGTGAGGGATTTTCAAACGATTCAAAAAAATCGTGGTGAGCGGACGCCTTAGTAAAACAAAAAATGAACATGGAAAAGACAACAAAAAGAACATTACCCATGATTATTTTGACATCTTCTGGTAGCATAATCTTAAAATCCCTTAAAATTATAGAATTCCAAAAAAACTCTATAAGCTTAAGATAAGTTATGGCAAAATTTTAAAAGGCAGTAAAGAAAAATATATGATCTACAAAATATTTTCAGGCAATCCACTTATACCTGCAGACATTTTAAATCTATTTGCCTCCAAGGAACGAGCTCAAAGTTACTATTATTCCAGAATGGCCCTAATTGACTGTTTGCAAACCTTAAACCAAGTCATTGCCTTCAAGGACCTTAAAATTATTGATCATCATCATCTAGAAAAACTTCCTCATTTTTTGGTATCACTAAGCCACACCCATAATGTGGGAGCCAGTGTGGTCGCTTCTATCAACGAGTGCCGATCTATTGGGATTGACATCGAGTTTAGCAATCGAATAATTGATCCCAAAACCTCCAAATTTTTTAAGACTTCGTATGATCATGACCATAATGACCTACTTTCGCTGTGGGTGAAAAAAGAAGCTTCCTTCAAAGCCTTATCGCCCTTAAATGTAAAAGAAACATTAGTTCTAACCGACATTTGGGTAAAAAAAGATGAGTTTGGACTCATCAAAGATCACCAATCTCTTGGAAAAATACTCTTAAATGAAGAAAACGTATTAGGTCAAAAACTGTTGGTTTCCATTGCCCAACTATTTTAAACTCATCAATATTTCAAAAAGCTGTTCTTTATTAAATGGTTTTTGCAAAAATGCGTTATGATATTTTTCACGTTGCTCATTTAACTTGTTGAGGGCATCAATATCAGCACTAATCACAATAATTTTAACATCCTTAAAACCACACGCCCTTATTTCCTGGGCCAGTTCTATCCCCCCCATTTCATCCATCTTTAAATCTGTAATAAGATAATCGTATTGAGCATGTTCCAATAAATGAATTGCTTCTTTGGGAGACTTGGATTGAGAAACCACCAGTCCCAACTTTGTAAGATAAAAACTAATTATTTCTAATAATTCTAATGAATCATCTACGACTAAAACTTTTCCCTTCAATTTCGTTACAGAAATTTTATTATTCTGATCAATAAGGCGCTTATCAATTTTATGAGTTACAGCGAAAACAAAACTAAATATAGTTCCTACTCCAAGCTTACTAGCAAGTGAAACCTTGGCATCCATCGACTGGACTATAGACAAGACAATACCCATACCAAGTCCCGTACCTTTTCCAATATCCTTGGTCGTAAAATATTTATCAAATACTCTTTTGCGATTCTCTTTTTTTATTCCATGACCTGAATCCGCCACCTTAAGAATTAAATGATCTGCCTGATTTTTGGTTTGAATGGTAATTATTTTTCTTTTAGCAACGCTTAAGGCATCCCTCGAGTTAGAAAAGAGATTCATAAATATCTGTTGCAGTTTGGAATAAGTCGAATTCACATAATGGTTATTTGCTTGAAGCCTTACATCAAATTCAATGCCATCCCTCTTATAGATATATCGAATCAGATTGATAGTTTCCATAATTACTTGATGCACATTAATTGGAGTATCGCTCGCCTCTTTCGTTCTAGCATAACCTTTCAAGCCACTGGCAATAGAGATAATAGTAGAAATGGATTTTTCCTGGGCGTTAAGAATTGCCATATGTTCAGCTAACTTAGGATGATTATCATTTTGCATATCATCTTTAAGTCTTTCCAAATTACCCTTGATAACCATTAATGGATTATTTATCTCATGGGCCACCCCGGCTGCCAATTCTCCAAGAGACGCCATTTTAGTGGCCATAAAAATTTGTTTTTTTAGCTCTTCGTTTTTATTGTGCTCCATCTTATAGCGCAAGACTATGGCAATAACTCTGGCGACGGACTGTAAGAAAAAAATCTCTTCTTGATTGAAATGATGATTATATTTAACATATAAATTTAAAACTCCTAAAAGATCTTCATTACTACTTAATATCGGCACACAACAATGCCCATGCTCCGTCATTCCTTTCGTTTTAACGACATGTAATGCATCCAGATGGTTGGTAAAATAAATTTCCTTAGAACGCCCAGCAACTCCACACAAGCATTTACCCAAAGGAACTTCCGAGCAAACGGATAAAACATCATCATCAATATTTTTTTGCACGGCCATCACCAGTCGCTCTTTTTCCTGATTATAAATAAAAATACATCCTTTGTTTTCCAAGCTAGTCCAATTAACTGAAACAATTTTACTTAAAATGATATCTAAAATTTCCTCAAGATTTTTATCCAAGCTGGTAAGGCTAAGCAGATCTCCTATAATTTTTTGCATTTGATGTTGAACCAACAATGCATGGTCTTTGACGACATCCTTGGTAATATCAAATAGAGCGATGAAAGCGTATTTATCCTTGTCCAAAAAGGTGGGCCGATTAGTCACCATATAGTATCTAGTAAATCCCCGGGTCCCCTGTCCTGCTACGGTATAGCCTAAAATATCTTCATTTTGGGTAGCGACTACATTTTTCCACGGAACCACTTCAAAATCACTCGACTTAAGTTTACCCACTTCCATGCCTTCAATTTTCTGCGGGTTTAAATTGAAATATTCACAGGCTTCCTGGTTACAGGTGATCACTTGGTATGGATGCTGGTATTGATCAAGCGATACTAGCAATACTGGCGACTTGATCATACTAATCAAGGTTTCAGATAAGCGATAATTGATAATATCTTCCTTATAGTCCATATTTTCTTTCACAAGTTATTATTCGATTATATGCTAAGCAAGCACTTAAAAGGTATAGGATAAAATCTGCTGCCTTGCTGTAGACATCTTTGCCTTTTTTCATAATAATACTTGAGTATGGAATATCGATATTTAAAAGCCTTTTTATCTACAGCAAAACACTCCAGCTTTTCCAAGGCTGCCCATGAACTAAAAATAGCTCAATCAGCTGTAAGCCGACAAATCAAGCTGCTCGAAGACTCAATTAAGGAAGAGCTTATTGTAAGATCCTCGAAAAAAGTCCTACTAACAGAACTGGGAAAAAAAATTTTTCTCTCCTGTAAAAATTTTGACCACGACATCAATGAAATTTTAACCCTAAAAGAAGACCATCCTCTCTCCATTGGGATTTTACACGGACTCTTAGAAAATTGGCTTTGCCCTAAATTAATCGAATACTATCAAATCAATCAACGAAACATCAGCATTAAAATTGGGGACATTCCCTCACTTAGACAAGGAATCGAGAGCGGGATTTTCGACATTATATTTTCCAGCGAAAATATTCAAACGGAGCTAATCACTTCATTGCATCTCTTTGATGAGAATATGGTACTCATTTCCAAGAGTGAGCTTAATCTAAAAAACTTACATGAATACCGTTGGATTGCTTATAGCGAAAATGATTTTCTTTTTAAACTTACCCAAAAAAGTCCTCAATCAATTATAACCGTAGATTCTATGACGACCATCGTAAATCTCGTAAAAAGTAATACCGGGATAGCCATCGTACCAGATCATATGATTAAACCAGATGACCATCTCACCCAATACCAAATACCCAAGCTGCCTAAATCTAAAATCTACATGACCACTTTGTCGTATAAAAAAATGCCAATTTACATTAGAGATTTCTACCGATTCATTAATTAAAATTCACAATCCATTTTGCCTATATGCCAAGCACCATCTTCACAAAGCGTGATTTCCTGATGGGGAATATGTTTGAGACGGTTGAAGTTATAAATTTGAGAAAGCGTTTCCAATTTGTCATTACCAGTTTTTTTATACGGCCATCTGACTTCTGCCAAGAGAGGATAATCAGTTGCTTCCATACCAAAGATTACCCCTTTTTCGTTTTGGGAAGGAAATGATCCATAGGAATAAGTTATCCACCTTCTCATAACTTCATCACGAGTTCTTAAAATAACCATAGCACCAAGCCCATCACGATTGGCTTCCTTACCTTGAAGATAAAACCGCAGAGAGCGTTTATCATGTCTTTCCAATTGATTTTGAAAAACATAGATTCTAGTTTTGATACCAGCATTCCTGATGCTAGTTTGACCGGTTATAAAGTCCCATAGGCCATCTTCATTTATATCAAGGCTGACAGTTCCCGAAGGATTTAAAACATCAATACCTGCTTCTTTTGCCACGTCGGCAAAGGCTTTGTCATCATTTTGTTGAAAAAGTATTAATCTGGAATGAGGTGGATAGCCTGAGTTATCCACTAACACATCCTCTCTACTATCTAAATTGTAATCAATAAACACCGCCCTTTTATCACAGCGGGAATTGTCCTCCTTGGACTGGGTATGATAAAATTCAGATCTTAAAAATTTGAAAGGAAACTTCTTTTGACTTCCGGTTAAAATGCTCGACCGATCCCGGGTTTTATAGTCATAAGGGTGGGAAAGTTCACCCAGAAAAACATCCATAATTTGATCATTGTTATAATCAAAACATGCAGAAAAAAAAGAATTTCCGCCACCTTTTGATTGAAGCTGACCTTCATCATCGGCAGCATACATGGTGGGAATCCCAAAATCTTGGAACACTCTTTGATTTTTAACCGTTAACTGATTCATCCATAATTTGTTGTTAAAGCCAGCGGATGATGAAGTCAAAATATCCGGCCACCCATCTTGATTGATATCACAAGTTGCGACTGCATAAGTGGGAGTAGCATTATAAAAGCTGGTTTCCCGATCTCTAGTCAAATGCTCGCCTTCCAGTAAATCGCTTACATCCTTAAACTCAAAACCTTTCCCCTTGTACAAGCTATCGGGGACTGGGGTTTTCATCTTATTATTTTCTACAAACCAGTTTCCCAGATAAAGATCCAACTCACCATCCAAATCAAAATCTATTACGGCGACAGAAGAAGGTCCCAAAGGAGCCTTATCAAAGGGAGTTTCAATTTTCTCATAGCTCACTTTTTTCAAGGAGATTTCACCTCGATAGATGTCAAAAGCACTAGCGGTGATCTCGGTTTTTCTATGTAGATTTCCTGCCAGTAAATCTAAAACTCCATCCTTATTCAAATCAACAAAAATTAAAAAAGAGTACTTATTGACTCCTGGTAAAGGATTATAATTTAGTTTTTGGAATTTTCTAATAATTGGATCGAATGCATAAAACTCTGGCGTAGAATAGAAATTTGGTAATAAGACTAGATCCGTGTAACTATCGTTGTTAAAATCCACTGCGTAGAGATTGGTCGCCTCCACCCCTTCTAAACCGTATTCATTGGTCAGATCTTTAAAGGCTCCAATTTTTCCTTCAATGGTCGGCCCAGAAACAATACCTTTAGTTTTTAAATGATCTTGAGTTCGCAGTTTTGAATCTTTAAATAGTTTGTAATTTTGCTTGGATGAACAAGACACCTGCATCAATAACGGTATCGCTAAACAGACACATAAAAACCAAACTTGCCCGAGCATTTTTATCAACCTTTTCTCCCTAAAAAAATACCATCAGAGAATATCATAACCAATTATGCTGATAATTCACAAACTATCTCATTTTTGCCTGATCGCTGCTGGTTTTATCACTTTTTTTTCATTCAATTATAAAGTTTTCTTGCTCATGAAACTTTAAATGCCTTAAAATAGTATATAATGATTAGAAAGGATAAATAAAGAATATAACATGAGTGAAAAACTTAAGAATTTACTCAATTCAATTAAAGGCAAAATTTTTGCTCCCATAAAAAATAAATTTTTTACTAAAAAAGACAGAAGCAATGTTTCACAGCACTTTGAAGATGAAGTTGATGATACTGTGGATTCTTCACTACCAGAAATACCCCAGTCTTCTCCACCGCATAGCTTAACTTCAAGTCAAAAGTTGCAAAATTTTTTAAACCAGCTAAAACACTACTTAGTACCATTTGCCAAAAAACAGCAGCAAGTTGTTTCCCAAATGGTCGCCAACATGCACTTAAAGCAAAAAGTCAATCAAACGGTTGGAAAAATTAATTGGAACCAACTTTATAGTTCCATCACCGCACCAGAGTATCGCATCAAAATAAATCAAATTTTCTGCCTACTCTTAGTGGCGGCTTTTACATATTCCTTGGGCAAAATTATTGCTGCCGCCTTAGACATTCCCTCAATAAGTAAAAAAGAAACCTCTCGCACCTATATCGGTGAGGCTACATCTAAAGGCACCTCTTACGATAACAAGTTAGACATCTTAAAATCTTCCAACCCTTTTGATGCTATTATAAATAACGAAATAGTCGCTTCCACCCCAAAACCTGGTGACAAAAAAGACGAGAACAAAGTTTGTCGTACCGCCAACCGTCCTAGTAGTCTCCCCATCAAATTAGTCAGCACAATCGTTTTACAGGATTCTATAAAATCAGTAGCATCTGTGCAAATTAGAAACACCGAAGGAATATCTCTGCGAGAAGGTGACAACATTAAAGGATTGGCACGCATTGGAAAAATTGAAGCCGAAAAAATTATGGTCAAAAATCTTTCCTCCAACGAATGTGAATTCATCGCCTCGAGCAACCGTAGTAGTCCAACCAAACCATTTACTATTTTCTCCCCAGAAGATGGCCAACGGTTGTTGGATAAAAACAATGAATCAGGTATTATCAATCAAGGTAACAACTTTAAAATTAAAAAAAGTTATCGCGACCAACAGCTAGTCAATTTAAGCCAACTCTTAACTCAAGCCAGGGCCATCCCCCTTAACAATCCAGATGGCACTATCTCTTATAAATTCACCGAAATTGTTCCAGACAGTCTTTACACCAAACTGGGAATGCAAAACGGAGATATCGTTCATAAAATAAATGGGTCACCTATTAGAAGTATGAATCAAGTAATGTCTTTTTTTGGACAAATAAAAGAAATGAACCACTATGAATTGGAAATAACTAGAAATGGATCACCCACTAATTTAAGTTTCGATTTTATAGAATGAGTGATTCAACCTAAGGAACGGGTATGAATAGAAAATGGATTTTTGCTCTAGCTATGTGCATGTGCTTATTAAGCTTTGCGGTCTTGGCCCAATCCAGACCATTTGATCGCTTCAAATCAACTACTGATTTTAATTCCGGCTCTAGTGATGCTTCGGAAGATGATGAGGCAGACAACTCACCAAGTGAAGAAGGTTCTGACGACAATTATTCTTCTGCCAACGATGATAACCCCGATTCCAGTGATCCTTCTTCATCCTCTCAAACCAATTCCAAAGATGTTTTTGGCAGGGCCACGGGAATTAATTCTGTCAAAAAAGGCCCGGAAGCAAAAAAATTGGTTCAACTTAACCCCGAAACAGCTTTTGGACCTGAAGTTATTGAAAGTTTTAATTTCCCCAATACCTCGCTCATCGAATTAACTGAAACCATGCAAAAACTCACTGGTATCAATCTCATCTATGAAAACGATATTAAGGGAAAAAAAGTAAACATCCTAGCTCCCAATCCAATTACCGTAGGGGACGCTTGGAAAGCATACTTGTCCGTGCTTAATATGGCCGGATATTCCCTAGCACAATCCGGAGGCTTTTATAAAATTGTTAACAATCGGGATATCAAATCCGAAAATACCAAGATCTATACCGGAACCTACACTCCTGATACTGACAATTACGTAATGAGAGTTATTCCCCTAAAATATATTAGTTCAGCTGAAGTTACCCGCAATTTCCGTCCCTTTATGACTAAAAATGGACGAATCACTGACATCCGCCAAACTAACACTATTCTAGCTCAAGATACCGGAAGTAATATTTTAAGATTAGTGAAGCTCATCGAATTTGTCGACATTCCCGGCCACGAAGAATCCTTGCAAATTATTCAGGTAAAACATTCTTCCGCTCAAGAAATTGCCAAATTAATTGGCGAAATTTTAAATGCTCAAAGTGCCAAAAATAAAGCTAAATCCGCCTACTCCATGCAACAGGAGAATATTTCTATTTCTAAAATCATTGCTGAGCCAAGGACTAATTCTATTATCGCTATGGCAAACGCCGAAGGCACTCAGCAACTTCGAGACATCATCAACAAATTGGATGTAAAAGATGTCACTACTGGAGGACAAATCCATGTCTACTATTTAAAACATAGCGATGCAGAAGAACTGTCCAAAACTTTATCCACCCTGGTAGGAAATGCCAAAGCGGGCGCCAACAAATCGCGTTTTACCCAGTCACCGGTGATAAGCTCAGATACGCTTTTTAATTCTGACGTAAAATTAACCGCCGATAAATCCAATAACGCCATTGTAGTTACTGCGGCCCCGACTGATTATTTGACCATTAAAAAGATTATCGAAAAGCTCGATATTCAAAGAGACCAAGTATATGTGGAAGGATTGATCATGGAAAGTGAATTATCCGCAGGTCATGCATGGGGTATCTCTTGGGTAGGTGCCTATGGCTCCGGCGATACTGACCGGGCCGGTTACGGAGGAAGTAATCGTGGTGATATGACCAATCTTTTATCCCCCAGTGGCATTACCAGTATTGGTGGATTATTTTCTGGGATAGGTGTCGGAAAAAAAGTTGAACTGACTCTTCCTGATAACAGCAAAAAAAGCGTACGCAGTGTAACTGGACTACTGACTGCTATCGCTTCCAATGACAACACCAATATTTTAGCCACCCCTCAGATTTTGGCCCTGGATAATCAAGATGCAGTTTTTGAAGTTGGCGAAAGAATTCCTACTCCCAAAACCACTAATCAAACCAATGGAACTTCCCAAACTTCCGTGGACTATCAAGACGTCGGACTCACCTTGAAACTCACTCCGCAAATCAATAAAGTCAGTCGTTTTGTCAAACTTAAGATTGATTATAAAATGGAGGATTTCTCCACTAGGTCGCTTCCCTCCGCTCTTGAACCCATAGGCATGGCAATGAATAATCGGAGTGCCACTACCACCGTAATTGTGCGCGATATGGATACCATCGCCATGGGTGGCTTAATGAAGGATAAAGAAGTTGTTTCCAACTCTAAGGTCCCACTCCTAGGTGATATTCCGGTGCTAGGCTGGTTATTTAGATCGACTAAAAAAGATAAAACCAAAACTAACTTACTTTTCTTTCTCACCCCTAAAATCTTAGCATCCTATGAGGACACAACCGCCGATCATTTAAAAGATTTGGTTAATCGAAGGGCAGCACACCTAAAAGATATTGTCGGCGATGACGATCCCTTTGCTACCACCAACAAAGGGCTTTTTGAAAAGGCCAAAAGCCAAAAGGAAGGTCCCTTATATAATCCCGGCACAACTATTCAAGATGGACCTATTAAATCAGATAATCTGGAAGAAGTGGAGGATGTTCCTCCCCAGGTAGACGCCACCAAATTATTGGAAGTTCCAAACTATAGCGAAATCGTGCAACAGGCTAATGCCATGAAGAATGCTAAAAACGAAGAAACTAATTGATGGTGAAAAATGGAAAATAATGACCCTATTTTGAGTAAATTGACCGGGGAAAAAGAAAAGATCGGTGAACTGTTGCTCAAGCATACTTCCTTAACTAAAGAACAGTTGGAAGCAGCTATTTTTCAGCAAGAAGAAACCGGTGCTTTGCTAGGTGAAATTTTAATTAAGAATAATTATCTTCACCCCCATGATATTGTGCGAGTCATTTGCCACCAAATGAACATTCCCTACATCACTGAAATCAAAGTTGATGAGATTGATGCCAACATTATCCTAGATATCCCCATCAACTATGCCAAGGCCCAGGAAACTCTGCCGATTTTGGAAACGGAAGATTCGGTCACGATTGTAACCACTGACCCTTATAACTTTGATGCCTTTAACGATTTGCGGGAAGTCTTTAAAAAAGAAATAAAAATTTTAGTTTCCTCTCCCTTAAAGATTATTGATGCCATCAACCGGGTCTATGAACGGGCCAATAAAAACCTGGTAAGCTCCCTCGAAGATGAGTTTAACGAAGATTTGGATCTAGATGGGCCGATCGATATTCTCGATGCTGGTGCCGATGAAGCCCCGGTTATTAAATTCGTAAACTCCATTATTTTTCGTGCTGTAAAAGAAAAGGCGGGCGATATTCACATTGAACCCTATGAAAAAGAAGTTATTTATCGTTTTAGGGTAAACGGTGCTATGAGAGAAATTCTGCGACAACCGATATCTACTCACATGGCGGTATCTAGTCGTATTAAAGTTATGGCCAAACTTGATATTGCCGAAAAACGTCTTCCCCAAGACGGAAGAATCCGCATCAAAATGGCCGGCAAAGATATTGATATAAGGTTATCCACCGTTCCTATTCAAAGTGGAGAGCGCATTGTAATGCGGATTTTGGAAAAAACCAATACTATTTTAAAACTGGAAAGTCTGGGTTTTGAAGGCAAGGTTTTAGAAAGTCTTAAGGATTTAACCCGACGAAGACACGGCATTGTCTTTGTTTCAGGTCCTACCGGGCACGGAAAAACTACCACGCTAGGAGCTATCCTTGATATCATGAACACTCCCGATAAAATGATTATCACCGTGGAAGATCCGGTGGAATATGAATTTCCCGGCGTATCCCAGATCCAAGTCAATTCTAAAATTGATTTAACCTTTGCCCGCGCCCTTCGTTCAATTCTTAGGCAAAACCCCGATATTATCATGCTGGGAGAAACCAGAGACTATGAAACAGCGGTCATGGCCATCCAATCATCACTTACTGGTCACTTCGTACTCTCCACCATTCACACCAATGATGCCTGTACCACTCCTACTCGATTAATTGATATGGGAGTACAACCCTTTTTGATTTCTTCCTCTTTAATCGCCGTATTGGCCCAAAGACTGATCCAGACCCTTTGCAATCATTGTAAAGAAAGAATTGTGGTAACCAAAGAAGATTTG
>Ga0156359_154_pt1 | contig 20996 bp, 20 predicted proteins | sample RifOxyA1_FD_108004 | JGI IMG/M metagenome (GOLD analysis project Ga0156359, IMG submission 108004) | Bdellovibrionales bacterium RIFOXYA1_FULL_36_14 | reverse complement strand
AAAATCTTGATCACAAAATTTCCCTTAAATTTCAGGAAATTCGGTAAAATCGCAATTACCTTTTCCACAAGTGCAAAACTCCTGTCTTGGTCTACACATTTTATCCCTGTAGTACTGGGTGCCATATCAGATAATACCACATCAAATTTTTCCGATCGATTAATATCTTCTAAATTTTTTATTTCAAAAATATCTTTTTTAAATAATTTTACATTTTTTAAATGCTTTAGCTCGGTACTGATATTTTGAATATCTATTCCAACGATCTCACCTTTTTGTTCAACCTTATTCGATGAATATTGAACCCATGAACCTGGAAAATAGCCAAGATCCAAAACAGAATCATCTTTTCTGATAACTTTGAACTTGCTATCAATTTCATCCAATTTATAGACACTTCTGGCTAAAAATTTTTCTTTCTTGGCTTTTTGATAATAAAAATCTTTAACCTTGAACGTCATGATACCTCTATCCCACCAACACCAAACGATCCTTGGCATTAGCATGTTCCATTTTTTCTCTCTTCATACTCCAAATATCTATACCAAACTTCCTAATTTTAGATATCAGGGTAGTTTTGCTCAAACCAACTTCTTGGGCCGTAAAATTAACTCGGCCATCAAAACGTTTTAAAATAAAATTAAAATATTCTCTTTCAAAGGTATCTAACGCATCCCTGTATGCCAAGGGGTATTCCTTAAAAATTTCTTTTTTTATTTCAAATGGGCTAATCCAATCGGGAAGATCCCCCTCTTTAATGCATCCCTCAGAAAGTCCTACCAAAAATTCCATGCAATTTTTAATTTCTCTAATATTTCCAGGCCAATTATAATTGATAAGCTTATCCATGCATATTTCATCTATAAATAAATCATGCTTAGCATATTCATCTTTATAAATATTGAAATAATAGTCTATCATTTTTTTAATTAATTGTTGATCATTACATACTGGTAAAAGATTAATATTAAAAACCATCAATCGATAATAAAGGTCTTCTCTAAAATTTCCTTTTTTAATTTCTTCAAGCAAATTTTTATTGGTAGCCGCAATTATTCTTCCAGAAAACTTATTTGTTTTATTTGATCCAACCAAAGAGTATTCTTTCTCTTCAAGCAATTTTAGTAATTTTTTTTGACTACTAAGTCCCAACTCTCCAACCTCATCAAGAAACAATGTTCCCTTACCTACCATCTGGCAATATCCAATTCGTTTTTCATACGCACCAGTAAAAGCTCCTTTCTCATGTCCAAATAATTCACTTTCTATCAAGTTTTCCTGAATAGCAGCTAAATTCAAGCAAATAAATGGTTCATTTTGGAACTCAAAGTTTTGGTGTATCATCTTGGCAAGATAAGTTTTCCCAGTACCACTTGCACCAGAAATTAAAATTGTTCCTCTAACTTTTGAAAATTTACTTACTATTGACTGCATTTTAATCTCCTGTTACAAACATGTACTGTTTATAATGGACCAGGCGATAAACAGCATCTTCCTACTGTGCGCCTAATGATATTTTTTCGATTATGAATAAAAAAAAGGCTTCTCTTCAAATTCTAGAAATCCTTCGGGCACTTTACCCAGATGCTAAATGCGAACTGCTTTTTAAAAACAACTTTGAATTATTAATTGCCACCATTTTATCAGCACAATGTACAGATGTTACCGTTAACAAAGTTACACCCCCCTTGTTTGATAACTATCCAAGTCCCGATCTTCTTGCTAAAGCTTCTTTACAGAATCTGGAAGAAATTATTAAACCCACCGGCTTTTATAAAAATAAAGCGAAAAATATTTTGGCAACCTCGCAAATTTTAGTAAAACAATATGCTTCGCAAGTCCCAAATGACATGAATGAACTTATCAAACTACCAGGCGTCGGAAGAAAAACCGCCAATGTTGTCCTTAGTAACGGTTACGGAATAAATGCTGGTATCGTGGTTGATACTCATGTTAAAAGAATCAGCAAATTACTTAAATTAACCGCCAGTGATGATCCAATTTTAATTGAAAATGATTTAATTTCATTATTTCCCAAGCAATATTGGGGAATATTGAGTCATTTGCTGATTGCACATGGTCGAAAAATCTGTAGTGCGAGAAAACCCAAATGCTCTAACTGTCCGCTAAACAGATATTGTTTCTTTCCTAACAAAACCCTAACATAATTCTGACACCATATTAACCATATTAGGCTCCAAAAAACTGTCAACTTAGCAAACTTTACATTTTTGTATAGAAAAACCTAGATAAATGACAAAATAACTTTTATTAAAACCTTGACACATTTTTTTTCTTCACAAAATACCTCTAGTTATCCACATTTGTTCCAACCCTAAGAATTTACTTTCGCCTTAGTTAAATTTAAAATCTTATCTTATAATTTCATATAGTTAGTTGTCTTCATTACGAAAAAGTCATGAATCTATCTTAAACAAGACTAATTCATCATTTATACAATAGTTAGTTTATTCACATTGACAGACAAAACTGGTCAGAATCCATAAAAAAATATTGTAAGTTTATTTAAGATCCAAATGAATAACATAAATGTTTCTGGTGAAAATTGACTAAAAGTTAAATATTCTAAGGAAAATTTTAACCCTTCCTTCTACGTGAGAATCCAAAAGGCATATAATTATATAAATCAAGTAGATCATATTACGTCTTGAACGAAGCCTACTTATGGCCTGAAACACCAGTTCTAGAGGGATGAGACTCAATAAAACAATCGGCCACATGATCGAAAAAGATTGGATTACGTAATCATCAAAAAAAATGGCAAAAATCCAAATCAAAAGTAATGATACAAAAAGTTGGTAAACTTTTTCTCGCTCTACGTGAACTTGATTTAAAAAAACTAATTGAGGGACAAAAAGCTTTATTACCAGCAATATCAAGCCAAAAACAGATAACACATTAAAAGCTTTCCTTTCGAATACCGAAATGAATTCATTATAAAAACTTATCCGCATATTATTCATTGCTGACCATGAGTCGTATTGAAAGAAAAAAGTCAACAAACTAAGTACTATTCCAAGAATTGCATATTTAAGCAGCTGTCTTTTAAACCAAGAAGTTTTATCCTTAAGAAAAAAGAAATAAAGCATAATGATTTGAACCACTAACAAGATCGCATAAGATTGGTTGATTAAAGCCCCCCAATAACCAACTAAGCCAAGATAGAGACCTGCCCGATAGGTTGAACTCTTCGTCACCCAAAAAAGAGTCCACACCCATAAGATGGTATAAGTAGTACTTAGTGAAGCTCCAAAATTTACGACCAATATTTTTGAAAATGACCATGATGAAATAAGGGCAAAAACCCCCAACAACGATAATCTTCGAGAAACAAAATATCTAACAGTTGCATAAAATAATAATAAAAAACCACCTAGAGATACAAAATAAAAATGCATACTCCAAGCCAATTTGAATAAATCTGGATATTTTCTAAAGGGATAGTAGTTTACAACTAAAAAATTCCATAATTGGGAACTGAATTTTTCCAAAGGATCAAAGTGCAATTTTAAAGCTTCAATATTTTTTAAAGCTGGCAACTCTGGTATAGAAACTATAAACAAAATCACCGTCATCCCCACCAATGTTTTTTCAAAAGAATCAAGATATTTATATTCCCCTAAATTGGTCGAAACTGATTCTTTGATTATTTTTCCCCGAGTAGGCCATGAATAAAAAAGCCCTAGTACGACCCAGGTTATCCAAAATAAATTATAAATCCACTTTGAAGGCAGAAAACTCAATAAATTAAAATAAATCACCATAAAAAACATTCCGAGGAACATTCTATAAACTACTCGATCTATTGATGAATTCACTCTAAAATATATTTTTAAGCGATAATCGATTTCTTTACCAAGTAAAAACCACTGGGCAATCATAAATAAAGTATAAAAAGCCATCATCAAACATTGAATTGATTGATGAACTGACTGGGTTTTTTGCAACCAGACCGGAACTAATAGAAAAGAAAAATAAATTAATGCCCGGATAATAAAAAATTTCGACTTTAAAAATAAAATTCTGGTTTCTTTTATTGTATTATTATCAAGCTTGACCATATTAGTATTTACCAATAACTTAGCAGTTTCATTTACCAACATCCAGGCACTTATCTTATCAGACTCTCCCCAAGCTTGCACTAAAAAGTACACAAATCTATTTGCTAATAATAGAGGTGAGAAATATCTTCCCCATTTTTATCCATCCTACATGTATCCCTAAAATATGCTAAAATTTAAGTGTCCAGGAGTACCTTTTCCTTTGGAGGTATATGGATGTTTGCTTTTTAAAAAAGCAAAATTTCATGGAGGATTATAACTTTTGAGTATTTCATTTGGTTCCATCAATACTGGTCTTCCCAAAGACATTGTTGCTCAACTGATGAAAGCTGAACGCATGCCTATAACCCAGATGGAAACCCGCAAAGGAAAAATTGTAGATAAAAAAAACCTAGTGCAAGAACTAGAAAAAAAAGTTACAGAGCTACGAGATCTCGTGATCAACAACCAAGACACCAAAAGCCTACGTGAATTAAAAGTTACCACGAATAGCGACTTTGTGAACGTAACATTAGACAAAAACTTAGCTCAACCAGGAATTTATCAATTTGAAGTTGGTCAATTGGCGCAGAAATCTTCTGCCATGACCAGTGCTGTGGAAGATAAAGATAAAACTTATCTTGGAGTTGGTTTTATAAAATATTTTTTACCAAACGGAGAAGCCAAAGAAATTTATATCGACGCTGACAATTCTAATTTAACCAGTATTTCCAATATGATCAATCGTGATCCCAGCCTAGGTCTTACTTCAACCGTGGTTAACGACGGAAGCGGCGAAGACAACGCCTGGCGAATGATTCTTAGTCTGCGAGACACTGGCGACGATAACTTAGCGGAGTTTCCTTATTTTTATTTCGTCGACGGCGAAGAAGATCTATATTTAGAAAAGGAAAGGCCCGCCCACGATGCAAAAGTTACAATTGACGGATTCGAAATACAAAAAAAAGAAAATAATTTAAAGGATCTTATTCCCGGAGCAACGGTTGAGCTTAAAAAGGCAAAACCCGGGGAAGAATTTTCAATTTCCATCACCGAAGATAAAGAAGCTATCACTCTAAAAGTAAAAGATATTGTAGATAAAATAAACGCTGTTCTAACTTTCATTAAAGAGCAAAACAGCATGGATGATAAAACTGACACCACTCGCACTCTCGGTGGAGAAAGTCTTTTGCAGACTTTAGAGTCCAGGATAAGAGGAGCCTTATTTAAAACTGTCAATACAAAATCAGGACCTAGAAGAGTTGGTGATATTGGTATTACCTTTCAAAGAACTGGTTTACTACAATTTGATTCCAAAGTATTTGAATCAGCCGTAGCAAAAGATTTTCAAACTGTTGCAGATGTTTTAACTGGAGCAGTTGATAGCAATGGAATCAAATATGAAGGATTTATTAGTACTGTTTTTCAAACTGCCAATTTGGCACTTCGAACTCCAGATGGAGTAATAAGTTCGAGGAAAAGAACCTTTGGTGATCGAATTGAAGATATTGATCGCAGAATTGAAGACAAAGAAAGAATGCTTTCACAAAAAGAAAAAAGTTTAAAAGATAAATTTTCTCGTCTAGAAAGCACCATGAGCCAAATACGAAATCAAGGCGCTGGGATAGCTTCTCTAGGACAGGATGTTCCGCCAGTACAACAACTGGGATAGAAATATTGATTTAGGAGGATAATATGACCGTAAAACAAGGGTTCGGAGCTTATAAAAAAACTTCGATTCAAACTTCCAGTAAAGAGCAAATTTTACTTATGCTTTACCAAGCAGCCATTAAAAACTGTAAAAAAGCGATAGAAAGTATCGAACTACGGGATATCGCGAAGAAAGGTGAATACGTGGGGAAAATGCAAGATATTATTATTGAATTAAATAATAGTCTTGATCATAAAATTGGTGGTGACATTGCTAAAGAACTTTCTTCCCTTTATGACTACGTTTTATTTGCCAGCACTCAGGCCAATATTAAAATTGACAAGAAGCCATTAGAAAGCTGTTTAAATGTGTTAACAACTCTATACGACGGCTGGAAAGAAGCAATTAAAACACTTAAAAATGACAAACAACAACCAGAAGAAAAGGTGTAAATCCATGTTTGACCGAGCCAGTTATTTGATTATGAGGCATTTGGAATTTTTAAATCTTCTTTGCGAGGTAAGCCGCTTAATAATTAAATACGCTGCCAAACAAGACGTTGATCGGGTATCTTTGGAATCCGTTAACCGGGATAAGATCATAAGTATTCTTATTGGTTTTCATGATCAAATCAATCAACTTTTTAAAAACACGGCAAAAGAAAATCTTAAAAGCCTGGGTCTGGATGAAATCTTAAAAACCTGGGCACGAGAATCAGAAGAAAAGATTGAATATGTTCAAGCGTTAGATATCCAGATACTTGAGCTCCTGAATCAAGAAAAACAAAAAACCAAGGAAGATATTCAAAATGTTTATTTAAATCGCCGTAAATTGAGCGGTTATAATTTGAGTAACGTAAAATAACTAAAGTCGTATACTATGATTAAATTAGTCAACTTTACATCATATAAAAGCTAATTGACTTTAGAACGATATCATGAGGAAATATTAATTGATAATACGAATGAGAAGATATTAACCAACAACCAACTGACCTTACGGATGAGGTACTGATGGTGTCTGTAAGATCCATTAACCAAAGCAATAAAATAATAATTATTAATTATGAAGGATGAATTCATGGGCCTCCCAATGACTGATAACTATCAAATAAAAACCTCTAAAACAAATCACAAAATACCTGTTATTAATGGAATTCATCTACATTCAATGTATCATCCCATCCGGGAAGCTGAGAGCTTCGTTTTAAACCACTTACAGTTGCTGAAGGATAAAAAAAATATTTTAGTTTTTGGCCTTGGTTTTGTTTACCATATTAACCAGCTGGTTATTGAACTTCAAAAAATACATGGTGATGATTATAAAATCGTAGTTATTGAACCTAATTCTGAAGTAGCCAATGACTGTCTCTCTCTAAATTTACTTATCAGCGACAAAGTAAAAATATATCATGGACTCAGCCATGACCGGCTTTATCAAGACGAAGAGTTAATTAATTTTTTGCTTGCTCAACCAGGTATCATTGCCCATCCGGCATCGTTTAATCTTTACAAAAGTTATTTTAAAAATTTTTTGCAATATAAGGCACCACTTTCAACTGAAAAAGTTCTAATGGTCCTTCGCGATGAGCACATAAAAAAATTTATTTCTGATCGCTTCATGAATGAGGATGACCTGCAGGTGGCGCTATGGGATTATTCCCAATCAAACCATCGGATCGTTAATAAGCTGGATTATTTATTTTTTGCGCTTGAAGAAATAGCACCACTAAATGGAGATGCCCGAAAATGAAAAATGTACTTATCATCAACTTGCGACGACTGGGAGATTTATACTCGACTGGACATCTTATCAATTCCATAAAACAAAATGATCCCACGATTGCTGTTTCCATGTTAATTTACAAAGAATTTGAAAACATCACCAGAAGCCTAGGAAATGTCGACCAATTCTTTTTTATTGATAGAAAAAAAATAACAGCTCTTAAAAAAAATCCAATTTTTTCGCCGGCGTTGGCAATCGAAAAGTTTCACAACGACCTAGCAGATATTCAACAAATTAATTGGGATCAAATTATTAATTATTCCAACGACAAGATTGCAACTTATCTTTCATCTTATTTTACCGCGGACAAACCCAATATTGAATTTTTTGGAATAAAATATTTAACCTCGCAGACCATGACCAGATCTTCGGACTGGGCAATTATGTTTAATGATATACTACCTTGCTACGCTCACACACCGGTACATTTTGTTGATTGTTATCATCATTTATATGGAGCTCCTTGGGCACCGGTCAAAAACCATCTTATAAAAACCCACCCTAAGCACGATCAATCCGTGCAGGATGTACTTGAAAAAATAAAAAAAGGCGACACTTTCACCAATTGTGAGATACAAGTAGTCGGAATACAATTAAAATCTTCTGATACATCCAAGGATATTCCAGCCGAAACCATCATTGAACTTATCAGTTTGCTCTTGGACAATTCCAAAGTTTTTCCAGTTCTTTTAATTGCTCCCATCAAACTAGAACAAGACCTGGCTTGTGATATCAATGCCTATTTTGATAACACCCTGATAGTTATTGAATCTGATTTATATGCTCTAGGTTCCGTTATTAAACATTTGAATTGCATAATTACACCAGATACTTTTATCAAACACATGTGCGATTTAGCCGAAACCCCGATAGTTGAAGTTTCTCGTGGCAAATCACCTTTTTTAAAACAGGGCACCTACAATATAAATAGTTATGTCTTAACGCCCTCCCTCCCCACTCGAAAATATGACAGTACTGATATGGAAAACGAAGGAAGGATAAAAGCAGGTGATATTTATCAAGCTATGCAACTGGCCTTAAAGCATATTTTATTATCTGAAGTTAAACTATCTAGCGACATCACTATATACGGACCCGTGCGAGATGAACTGGGGATTTATTACATGCCAATTAGCGGCAGTTATGATATCGAGCTAGAACTCACTAGATATCTGGCCCGTCACTACATTAAGAAAACATTCATACAACATAAGGCGCTCGATATTTCATTTTTTAAGGATGCTAAAAACTTCAGACTTCACGCATGGCTTGATTGTGAAAAAAATGCGGTAACCGAATTAACTCGCGATATACTTTCGACTCTCAAACATCTCTTGTTATCACAAAAAAATAAAACTAAAACTAAAGATTTTGTTGTTTCCTTGGAACGACTACTTGGACACACTGAAAAGCATCATGTGGCATCTATTCCTCTACATTTTTTCAAAGCACATGTTGACTCGCTAACTTCTGATTCAACTGCGCAAAATGTTCAGGTAGTAGAAGAGCTTCTCTATAAACTCAAAGGTGACATACAGCAAGTTTTAGTTTGTTTTAAAGAATTTGAATCATTAATTCAAGACACCCGTTCCTCTACGAAAACTGTCGGTGGGTTAAATATACCACAGACCTAGATTCACAATTAATGGTTCTAAATAAGCCAAGGAAGGTTTATGAAATGTAAATGCCGGGAAGAAATTAAAGAAGCAGTTTTAAAACTATCAGCGAATATTAAAAGCAATCGTCCTCTTTCAGAAGAAGAACTAACTATTTTATTTTTAGCAGCCTTTTTTGAGGAGGAATCCAATGAAAGCAAATAATATAGTCGCTGACACCAGAAATAATATTCCTGAAAATGCCACGAAAACCATTTGCCTCATTCAACTAACCAGAATAGGCGATATTCTACAAACTTATCAGGCAGCAGAAATATTCAAGCAACAATACCCGCACTATAAACTAATTTTAATTGCCCGGTCTAGGTTTGCTCATCCGCTTTCTTTTTTGCTACGAAACGTTTTTGCTAAAACCTATTACTTGGATAACAATGTTTTAAATATTGATTCATCGGATAACCTGGTTGATCTGGTTAATAGTTGTAAAGCAGTTATTGATAATTTTAAAAATGAAAGTATCTCTGTTTTAATTAACCTTTCTTTTTCCAAATCATCTGGCTATCTGGCCTCTATTATTCCCGCTGAACACAAATTAGGCTTGGTTTACGATGCCGCCAATAATGTCGTCATTAAAGATAAGTGGAGTCAGTATATTTATTCTAATGTTATGGGTGGTCCGCTTAATCCTTTTAACCTAGTTGATCTCTTCAAATCCATGTTAGGCCACAATTTACCAGCTTTAAACAAAGAAAGACCGACATTTAAAAAAGTTTCTCATATTTTAATCCACCCTTTTGCTTCTCATGACAAAAAAATGTGGAAAATAAATAAATGGGAAGAAATCCTTTATCAGCTCCTCAAAAATTCTCCAGATATAACCATCTCTATCGTTGGCAGTCATGATGAAGTTATTCATGGAGAAGGAATTGACAACTCTCCTCTTTTGCAAAAATATAAAGAGCGATTACACAACTTAATTGGAAAAACCAGCTTGGAAGATATCTATAATTTACTCGGCAATATTGATCTTTTTATTGGTCACGATTCTATGGTAGGACATCTGGCTTCTATCAAAAACGTTCCAACAATTACGATTTCTCTTGGTACTGTCCGGGCCAGGGAAACTAGTCCTTATGGAGAAAATAATTATACGATAACTCCCCAGACCAATTGTTTCCCTTGTTTTCCAAATGACAAATGTGAATTTCATCAATGCCACTTTGATGTTTCCTACCAGGTACTTTATTCTGCTTTAAAAGAATATATTGAAACTGGCAGTATCACTAAAGATTATCAGTTAAAAAATAGTTCATGTTTTCATCTTAACGCTGTAGCAATTTACAAAAGTAAATTATCACCAATTGGTTTTTTTCAGCTGGAAAATGTACTAGAAGAAAAATGTAGTGTTAATGATGTTTTCTCCATGTTGTATAGAATTAGCTGGCAATTTATTCTAAATAACAGCGAAGAGCCTCAAGATTTTTTAACTCTTACCACTAAATCACATCAGATTTTACTTAATTCATTAAGTGGTCTTCAACACCTATATGAATTATCCGACTTTGGAAAAAAATACTCTAGATATATTCTGGAAGAAATTTCATCTTCCGTTCCCAGGCTGGAGAAAATAAAAGAGTACTCAACTAAAATTGATGAAATTGATGGTCTCACCAAACTGGTAAAACAAACCCATCCCCACCTTTCTCCTGTGATTGATTTTTATACCGTTCAAAAGGGCAATTTAGCAGGTAATAATATTGTCGAATTAACGGAAAGTTCGTTTTTATTATATAACGATGCCATTAATACCATTAGCGTCCTTTATGAACTTATCGAAAAAACAATCGCTGAACATAAAACTAAAAATAGAATTACTGACAATTTAACTGAGCAAAACTATTAAAAGGTAGAAGCAATTTATGACAGAAATTATGGTAAACAAACAAAACATTACGACCGAAATAAACCAAGGATCCAGCATCGATCAACTGATTGATCTTATTTTAAATAACTACGCGACCCCCGGAGATGTTATTTCCAATATGTTCGTTAACGGAAGCTTTTTTGATTATGAAGATAAAAACAATAATTTAAAACAAACTATCCAACAAGTAGAATCTATTTCTTTTGAACTTAAAAACAGTCTTGATCTTGCCTTTGAAGCCCTGGATTCATGCAATAGTTATATAGACAATGTGACCGACAAAATTCAAATACTTTTACAATTTTATAGCGAGAACAAGCTAGCACAGGCCAATAGTTCATTTTCTGAAATTATTGAAATAATTGATTTATTTATTCAGCTCATAACAAAAATTCATCGCACAATAAGAATCCACAACCCCAAGCAATTCACCAAGGGACCTGTCATCCAAAATTTGGAAATTCATTTACTATCCATTCTAAAGGCCCTCATTCCTGCTAAGGAAAAAGAAGACATCATCATGCTTTGTGACTTGCTAGAGTATGAACTGGTGGATAATCTTAAGCAGTGGAAAATTCAAGCAATCCCCGAACTAAAAAAATACAAAAAAACGCACGTTTAACCACTTATCTCCTTGGTCCCGGCGGAGATACTTCTACCGCTAAATTAACAGAGATTTTCAATAAAATTTCTACCGTTGATCTTACTCAGAATAAAGAAAGTGCAATTTTTTTTTCTAATTACCGTGGCAATTTAATTGAAATTACCGCGAACCATCCTCTGCTAGATTTAAAACCAATATTACTCCCCGATTCAATCCCCTTGTTGGAAAAATTTTTTAAAGAATATCAATGCTATTTTTCCAATCAACTGATTTCGACATCCTTTCTACCTTCCAATTTACATATAACCAAACTTTATAAATCTTTAGACCGTCATATAAAAAAGTTGGAATGTAATATTTTAAAGAGTAAAGATCATCAGGTGCATTCCATAAAAAATATGATCATGGATAAAAATGAAGTAAAGCAATTTTTATCTAAATGTATCACTATTGATGATTTACCTCTACATATTCTAAAACTCCATCAATTTAAAAATTATAAAACCTGCCAGATTTTAATTCATGAAAAAGGCAATACTGCCGCCGAAAGCCTCTATTTAAGTAAAAATCAGACTTTAGTGACCAGCAAAATTCCCGTAATTCAATTTAATAAAATTCATACAATCATAAAAAAAAGTAAAACCAAACTCTTTAACCAAACGCAACTTTTAAACGATGATCTTGGAGTTCGAGGAACTTTTCTGGCACGGGAAATAAACTTGTCTAAACATTCCATAATTATAGTTGTTTCACGTAACGATTTTTTCCCCGCCACCGTATTAGAACAAGAGTTTTTTCAAGAAATAATTAAAAATATTACATTAGTACTAAACAATCTGCTTTTGGAATATCTATCCCAAAAAAAAAATAAACTTCTAAAATTTGGCTTACACTATCTGGATATCCCCTTTGAAATACGTGATCCAAATCATCAAATTGTTTATTCTAATTCATTCGATACGTCCCTAGATTACACTCATCAAGATATCATTGATGCCAACTATACTCTTTTTTACTCCCCTTATAGCGATACAACTTACTCTTCTGATCTTTATCATTTCCAAAGAATATCCCTTTTAGGAGAACTGCTAAACACTCTGCGCCATGAACTTAACAATCCTTTATTTGGACTTAAACTCACCGCTGGTTTATTAATTGAAGATTCGACTTCCGAAGAGACCAAAGAAACCCTCAGTGACATCTCCACCAACTGTCAAAGATGTCAAAACATCATTACTAATTTTTCACTTCTTTATAAAAATCAGGATACTTTTATTGATCTTAATCTTTACAAATTACTTAAAGAAACTTTGGTTTTAACTAAAAGCGAAACTCGGGGAATTGAAAAAGAAATCGTTTTTGCCGACTCTTTGTCTACTGAAGATTTTAGAATTAAGACCAATCCCACCTGGCTCACTCAAATAATTTTCAATTTTATAATTAATAGTGCTCAAGCCATACGCTTATCCACCTTAGACTTTGTGAATCAAAAAATCACAATAAATGTAAATCGTCAAAACCTTAACACCCAACCGTATCTAATAATAGCAGTGTCCGATACTGGGCCGGGAATACAAAAAGAATTAATTGAAAAAATATTTCAGCCGTTTATCACCACCAAAAAAGAGGGTACGGGGTTAGGATTGTCAATTTGCAATTATTTAACTAACAAACTAGGTGGAAAAATATTTTTTTCTAATAATATTCCTTTGCCTGGAGCAACGTTCTCGATAGAATTACCCATAAACGATCTAAATAAAGTTAGTTAACTGAATGAATATTTTATTAGTTGAAGACGAATTACTTTTACAAAAATCTTTAAAAAAGCTTCTTGAAAAAAAGGGTGCAACTGTTAAGGTCACCACTTCGGGACGAGAAGCAATAAACATGCTGCTCAATGAGAATTTCAATCGCATTGTATGTGATCTTATGTTACAAGATATTTCAGGATTCAATGTAATCGAAGAAGCCAAAAAGAAATATACCCTTGAGGAGATCAGCAAACTTTTTATTATCATGACAGCATATAGTTCCAAACAAGTACTTGATAAAGCTGACACCTATGGATGCAAAGTTATAAGCAAACCATTTGAAGATATCTTTCACACCCTTTCTCTATTTACCGAAGGTGGTCTTAACTATGACAAAATTTAAAAATATTACGTTGGTTTTAAAACCAAATATCATCGAAGATTTTACCCAATTTCTTCCTGATCTCATTACTTATCTTCTAAATCGTAAAGTAACCGTGCATTTTTTTAACTTTGAAAAAGAGCGATTAAAGGGTATTGCTTGCGATTTACTTTCCCAAATTAACTTTATAGAGAAAACTGATCTAAACCACGCCAGCGACTTGGTGATAGTTTTGGGTGGTGATGGAACGCTAATCGGTTTTTGTCGGGATATTGGTAAAATGAATGCTCCAATTTTTGGTATCAATTTGGGTAAACTCGGTTTTTTAACGGAGTTTTCCAAAAATGATTTTATGGAAGAACTCGGAAATATTTTAAACGGGAAATATCAAACCCGCACTATGAAGCCGCACTTCGCCTCCGTTTACAATAAGGATAATAAAGAAATTTTTAACGGTTTTTTCTTCAATGATATGGTTGTCAGTAATGATTCAATTGCCCGGATTATCCGAATTTCAGTTTTTATAAATAATGAACATCTTTTTAATGTCGATGGTGACGGTCTAATTGTCAGTACCTCCCAAGGTTCCACCGCGTATTCACTCTCGGCAGGTGGGCCGATTATCCACCCCAGTGTAAATGCGTTGGTTTTAACTCCGGTATGTGCTCACACCTTAAACTCTCGCCCGATTGTTGTTCCTGAAGATACGATTATTCAAACTGCCATTTTTGAAGATAGCAATAACGTAGTGTTAACATTAGATGGCCAACTAGCTTTTAGTTTGAAAAAAACCGATGTCGTAAAAACTCATAACCCTAAGCATCCTGGTTTTCAAATAATCACCAACCCGAAGCGAACTTATCTTTCAAATTTACGTGATAAGTTTATCCAAGGAAATAGGTTATAATTATGAAAAACAAACTTCATCTTTCAACCCTAACCATTCAAAATTTTGCCACTATCGAAAATCAAACCATCAATTTTGAAACTGGTTTAAACGCCATTATTGGGGAAACCGGCTCCGGCAAGAGTTTAATCCTGGAAGCCTTGGAATTAATTTTTGGCCAAAGGGCTAAGAAGCAAATTATCCGCCAAGATGCACTTTTTGCATCTGTTGAGGCAGTTATTTACTGTAACGATTTAACCACTAAAGCATATATCTATGATCAAGGTCATCCTTTTGAGGGAGATGAAATTGTTATTAAAAGAATTATCTACCCTACTGGCAAATCTCAAAACTATTTAAATTTCCAATCAACTTCGCTACAAATTTTACAAAATATTTCAAAGCGGTTCATTGATATCGTTGGACAGTTTGAAAATCAAAAGCTTCTTAGCTCCAAATACCAATTACATCTACTGGATAAGTACGCAGCACTTGAAGAAAAAAATCAAGAATATTTCAAGCTCTATGAAAACTTTCTTCACTTAAAAAATGAAATTGCTGTTTTAAAATCCAAGCAAGCGGAACAAACCTTAAAAGTGGATTATCTCAAATATCAGATCTCTGAAATTGAAACACTCAATCCTTCAAAAGATGATGAGCTAAAACTTATCAACGATAAAAACCGTATTTTAAAAAAACAAGAACGCTATGGAACTATTTTAGAAATTCAAAACTTTTTAAGTGATAGCGACCATGCTATTCTTAGAAAGACCAATCACATTCTTAATCAACTACACAATATTGACGATCCAGCTTTAATTAAAATTAAGGATAAAATTCAAGAATCACATCATCAATTAGAAGATGCCTCTTTTGAGTTGTCCAAGCACGCCGACTCCAGTGAAGATGAAAATGAAACCTTGCAAAACCTGATCGATAAACTGGATCTTTATCAGAGGTTAAAACGCAAATTCAATTTAGACGCTAGCGAGTTATCCAATTACTTAAATAAACTAAAAGATGAATTGCAAGACTATTTAAATTTGGAAGGAACCATTGCAAAAAATGAAAGTGAATTTAATTTAATCAATGATAAGTTATTTAAACTGGCCCATAAAATTCATCAAATCCGCTTAGAAAATTCTAAAAAATTATCTACCACTTTAACCAAGCATGCCCAGGAACTCAATATGGAAGGCGCAAAGCTTCTTTTACAAGTGGACGAGCTAAAAGAACTAACTCCTACGGGAATCTCAGAAATAAAATTTTTAGCAGAAACTAATCCCGGCAATGGCATCCATCCAGTAAAAGAAATTGCCTCTGGTGGTGAACTTTCACGCATTCTTCTCGCTTATCGACAAGTTATTTCCAGCACAGATTCCATTTCCATTTTTCTCTTCGACGAAATTGATTCTGGCATTGGCGGACACACCGCCTTAGCGATTGGCCATGCCCTTTCCGAGGTGGCTAAAACCAGCCAGGTTATTTTAATTACCCATCTACCTCAAATAGCTATGTTCTCTAACCATTTGATCCAAGTCACCAAAACCAACACCAAAGACAAACTTGGAAAAAACATTACTAATTCCCTTATTGCAGAAGTGACCAGTAAAAATGAAAGAAGTAAGGTCATCAAAGCAATGAATCCGATATAAAATATTTTTATATTATCCTTAGCGATTTTGATAACCATAGTATTCAATTTCTTTTTGTTTTACTCAAGTAATTGAAAATAACTGTAAAGAAGTTTGAAAATAAGTCGAAGTAGATACTATACAACAATCCTAAATAAGGAGTGAAATATGGAAATGGAAAAAGTTATTCTAAAACACAAACTAAATGATAAAGGTACTCACCATATAGCTTATTGTGATGAATACCCACAAATTCAAGGTACAGGACCATCTCCCGAACAAGCTACTGCTAGCTTTTGGAGAGCATTTAATAAGGCTCAAGATGTTTTAGATTTTGAAAGCGCTAAAAATAAAAAATCTGCTATGGCAGCAGCCAGTGCCAGCAATAAGGGAAAGCAAAAGAAAGCTGCTTAAATCCAAAAGTTTTAAACGAATAGATATTTTTTAATCAATCGATTATGACCTAAATAATACATTATTATTTAGGTCATAATTATTTATCAACACCAATACATTCTTAAAGAGCGAACCAATATCAAGTAATATTTCATACCTTTTAAAAATTAAATCCATAATAATATTAACGATTATTTTCGTGTATTGTTTTAGAAAGTTTGTTTATAACTCTTTTTTCAAAATATCATGACGTGCTCTGGGTTCTTCAGGATTTTTAGCATTCTCTTTATTTTCCGTTTTAATTTGAGCTAGATATTTTTCATTCTTCTCTGCAATCCCTTTCATATAGATACTTAGTGGAACGTAAACATCATTTTTTAACAACACACACTTATCATCCTGCGTTCGACTAACATCCGGGGGGCAGTCGACTAATTCAATTTTAATAAAATCTCCTTCTTCTCCTGCTTTAGCTACATCAAGATCTTTTAAGCTCTTGTAAAATTCCAATTCTTTTTTGGGAATTTGTATGAAATTCCCATTCTTATTATTAATAATTTTCGAATTAATACCTGATTCTCCGAATGAGCTTTTACCAGCGCTAGCTGGAGGTGAACCTGCACCGGAAGAAACCGTACGATTAAATCTAATCTCATCGTCACTTCGATTGTCCACGGGAACATAAGGACGATCTGGTAGTCGATAGTTGTTTGGTAAAATTGTTCTACTACCGGAGGGAGTAGAACCTCCTATTGCTAGTGGAGTATTTACTGTATTTCCTTGTGCAATTTTACGTGAATCTGATGTATTTCTGTAATCTTTTTCCAGTTGCGCAATCCTGTCTTTTAGTGCGGACACCAACTTATTTTGCTCTTCAACTTCCTTAGTATCTTTATTTTTTGACCTCAGTGCTTCACGCAAAAGTTCTTGAAGCATTTCTTGATTATTTGAATTCTTTATGACGTCCATTTGTTTTGCAGAATCTAATCTTTTATAAGCATCTACGGCAGAATTTGCAGTAACATTGTCGTCTTCTTTTCGGTCTATACTACTCTTTGCAGTAGCCCTAGGTGACAAATTAGTAAAATTTCCTGCTCCAATATTACTACTGCTCTCCAGCGACCCATCTTTAAGCGAATTAGGGTAATTCTTGACATAGTTTCCAGGTGTTGTGTTTTTATCACCAAGAGTATAGGTATCATTTGGTTTTACAGATGGTTTCGAAGAATTTAAATCAAAATCATTATTAGAAGACCCATAACGAGAAACACTTTGTTTATGAGCTACAGTTGTTGATGGGTTTCTTGTAAATAAATTAGGTCTTTCGGGGCTTATAAATCTTTCTTGTTCCGTCACTAGTGGTGGCCCATTACCTGCTACCATTGAAGCCGACAATCTATTATCCTGAACCGTCTTATTAGTCTCTAAACAAGCTTGTGGAATATCATTTGATTTCATAAATCCTTCTACCCAAAACTCACTTCCCTCAATTTCCCCCTTGTTTTTTTGTTCCTTGATTTGAGCAAGTTTTCTACGAATAGCACTACAGTATTGATATATCGCGTACTGCTTTAAAGTTTTCTGTTTAGGAGATAAAGTCTTTTTAGATTCAAATTTCAATGCTTCGTTTTTTAAATTTTCGATTACAGAAACATATCCTTCTCTTGGATTATCAAGACAATATTTTTTTATTGTATCCACTTCTATAGGATATTCCTTTTCCCTATCCCCCAAGACGTTGTCGCAAGAGAAATTATGTTTGCTAATTAAACTCATTTTGGCTCGTAAAAAGTTCTGGTGCTTCATTTTTTCCAGGTTCTGGACCTTTGTTTCACCCCTCACATTCACTTTATTTTTATCTATAAATGATTTAATTGAAGCTTCAACGGCGTCATTATCTTCCGTAAAAGTTTCTAGCGCAATTTTTAGACTTTTCTTTTGGGGTAGTGAATACGAATTAAGTTTTTTTAAAACACTACACAAATCTCCATTACCATCATTTTTAATTGTAGCATCACTACAATTATTCCTAATAAACTTCGCTGCATATCGACTATCTTCCGACTCCAAATATTCACCAATCACCTTCCTAACTTGAGATAATATTTCTTTAATTTCCGCATTATAGGCTATGCGATTTTCTGCCAACAACTTATTCATTCTTATAACATCTTTCGGTGAAATATTTTTCATAGCAATTGAAACCAAATCAAGTCCTGCTTTAATTGTCTCTTCAAAATCTAAAAGAGGTATTCCTCCATTTTGCAAGTTTTTGAATAGATTAATTTCTTCAGATGGATTATATGCCGGAGAACAAAACTTTCTTTTTTCTTCTGTCAAATGATTTGTAGATTGCTTTCGGCTAGAATTCATTAAAATTTTGAATCGTTTGCTAACATCACAAGTTGGTAAATTTTCCGTGAATAAGTACTCTCTCACAATAATCTTCTCAAGATTCTTTTCAAGTTCAACCCTTCGAAATGTATCGTGTTCAATCGCACTAACTTCTTTAAGATTGGCATCTCTTTCACTGTCTGTATCCAGGACATCGACGCGTTTTTCAGCACATTGACATGCCTTAGAAACGGATTGCAATATCGACACGTGTGCACAATCTATCGCCTCTACAAAATTAGCAATGTACTGCCCATCTTTTGTCACTACCACCGGTGATAGAAAAGGATTACATTCTTTTTGATTAATATTTCTTTTTGTCCAAAAACAACCATCTTCCCTATCTGAATTTTGAACTCCTATATGAACTCCTATATTAAGGAGCTGTCCTGAATTATTTGTCCCGACAGTCTTCCTTGGGAATATCTTTAAACTATTATTTGGGATTACATTGTGATCAGGTGCTGTTTTACTCCCTCCATAAACAGGTATTTTTCTATTCTCGCCATAAACCAGTGAGGCATTTAATCCAAGCCAGACTAAAATAAGGAAGACCCCATATTGATTAATTTTTATTCCCATAATCTCAAACTCAAAAATAACTTAAAATTCATTTAAATCATTTGCGCACTTTTGTCCTAACAAAACCTATTATGTATCTTATCGGCAAATAAATATAAAAATATAATTAAAATCCAGAAGTTATTTAAAAAAAAACAGGTACTTTTTTCTTTTAAAATATATCTAATCTTTTCAATTATGTCGCGAATAACTGCCCAGTTTTTTTGGCAGTTGTTCAAATTTACAAAAGCTCTATTTTAAAACTCTAAATAATTATATACTTCTCTCTAAACCATTCTTAGAAAAAACCGACTAGGATATAGTATTGGGAGCTAATTAGATTTATGAAAACTTTATTACTGACTTTTAGTATTTTATTTTTTCACATTCATTATGTATTTGGTAGTTGTGAAGGACAAAGCTGCTATCCTTCATCAGCTCTACCTAATCCTGGAAATGTTACTGATGTAGAGAAAATTTATAATAAAATTAGAGAAAAATATAGTAGTGATATAGAGGCGCTGGTTGCCGCAACTTCTCCTTTAATACTACAAGCTACAAAAACAAAACATAAAGTCACTTGTCGTGGAAACCTATACAATGACCTCGATCTTAATCCCGAACTGGATCAAAATTACGCTTTAGTTGAATACACCGTAATTGTATCTGACGATAAAAAGAAAAACGTCGACATGAAAGTCCGTTTTTCGTTTAGTGATAAGGTTCTAGCAAAATCTGAAAAATACCAAGCACTTATTAAACACCCTTCTCCCGAAGTAAAAATAGTTAAAGAACAGGTTAAAAATCCTAAAACTGGAAAAGAAGATACTTGGACCTGGTATGAAGTCCAATGCAAAAATCAACCTAACGCCGTAGCAACTTACGATACTGAAGTACAAGATCCAGTCCAAACAAAGGCATTGGAATTACCTATTTATGGATGTGTAGTTGGCGAAAGGGAGATATATGCACTATATGATTTCTATATAGGATCTAATGACCTTGAGTTAGATATGTCTAAATTGAGAGCGAATATTTATTCTCTGGAAAATGACTGGCGTTTAGACGAAAGGTTTCCAGAAAAGTTAAATTATCCTATGGAATGCTCCATTACTCCACTTCCTGCACCCAAAGACAAACACATGTACGCTAAAAAATAATTTATTTTAGCTAACCCCCAAAAACAGTACCAAAACTTTTACTACCCTAACATCTACTCATATATCGCTTTATTAAGCGTGAATCACTTTGCTGATAATGGGTACAATTTTACTCAGGTACTTTATAAATTATGACAAAAATGTAGATTTTTATATAAATGATATTAATTCCGCTAAAATAATCTTTTTTT
>Ga0156359_152_pt2 | contig 21252 bp, 20 predicted proteins | sample RifOxyA1_FD_108004 | JGI IMG/M metagenome (GOLD analysis project Ga0156359, IMG submission 108004) | Bdellovibrionales bacterium RIFOXYA1_FULL_36_14 | reverse complement strand
TCATCTCTTTAATTGCTTTAGTAAATGGTGTTTTAGCATTCCTCGGAGGATTATTTGGCCACCCAACTTTAAGTCTAGAATTTCTTACTGGATATCTTTTTTTTCCGATAGCGTGGATAATGGGAGTACCGAGTCATGATGCTTTAACCGTGGGAGCACTTTTGGGAAAAAAACTTATTCTAAATGAATTCGTTGCGTATCAGGATTTACAAACGTATATGTCAACTATGTCGCCTCGATCGGTTACCTTGGCGACCTATGCGTTGTGTGGTTTTTCCAATTTTGGTTCAGTGGCCATCCAGGTAGGTGGAATTGGTTCCCTCGCTCCAGAGAGATCTCATGATTTGGCTAAACTGGGTATAAGAAGTCTTATTGCTGGAACGCTGGCCTGCTTAATGACGGCTTGTATTGCAGGTATTTTAATTTAGTAAAAATTTTTTAAGGATAGATAAAACATGCCAAAAGAACTGATTATTAACCAGACTTTAAACGAATGTAGAGCGGCGCTAATTGAGAACGGGGAAATTCTGGATTATTTAATGGAAAGCGGTGAGAAAATCGATGCCAGTGCCCCTAAAGTAGGAAGTATTTATAAGGGGAAAGTTATTCGGGTGCTTCCTGGAATGCAATCTTGTTTTGTAGACATAGGCCATGAAAAAGCAGCTTTCTTGTATGTGGATGATGCCTATCTTCCAACTCTGGTGGAACAAAGAGAAATGATTGAAAAAGCCAAAAAGTTTCAAGAGGAAAATCGTTATAAAAAAATCGGTGAGATAATTCCAGATGAATTTTCTACGTTAAGTGAAACCGTGGATATGCGATTTCGTCAAGACGTTAGTATTGAATCATTCATGAAAGAAGGTGATGAGATATTGGTTCAAGTTGCTAAAGAACCTATTTCTACTAAAGGTGCGAGGGTTACGAGACAAATAACTATAGCGGGTCGGTATGTGGTTTTTATGCCAATGATCGAACATACCGGAGTTTCTCGTCGAATTGAAAATGAAAAAGAACGCGATCGATTAAAAGAAATTTTGGAAACCATTCGCCCAGAGGGAACCGGAATTATTGCGAGAACTGTGGCAGACGGTCAATCTTATAAGACGCTTAAGAATGATTACAACATGCTAGTTAAAATATGGAAGGAAATCCAAAAGAAGGACGAAAAAACCAAGGCCGGAACTTGTATTTACGAAGATATGAATTTTATTCAAAGGGTACTTCGAGATATTACCGACGAAGATGTTTTTCAAATATGGGTTGATACCAAGGACAATTTTAGAGAAGTTGATAAATTTACCACTAAATATCTCCCTAAAATGAAAAGTAAATGTAAGCTCTACGATTCTGAAGTTCCCATCTTTGAACATTACGGAATAGATTTGGAAATTGAGCGGGCCTTGGCAAATAAAGTTTTTTTAAAGTCGGGTGGTTCCATTAATATTGATCAAACAGAAGCACTGGTTTCGATTGATGTTAACACCGGAAAATATGTTGGTAAAAAGACCTTGGAAGAAACCATCGTAAAAACCAATTTAGAAGCAGTTAAAGAAATTACTTATCAACTTCGTCTTAGAAATTGTGGCGGAATAATTATTATCGATTTTATTGATATGGAAAATGAAGAGCATCGCAACTCTGTTTATAATGCCTTACTTGAAGCCTTGAAAAAAGATCGCTCCAAAACCAATGTCCTTCCTATATCGGGTCTGGGTTTGGTTGAGATGACTAGAAAACGCACCAGAGATACATTAACCAGGCTTATGTGTGAACCGTGCCCTTATTGCGAAGGCACCGGTAAGGTAAAATCAACCCTGACGGTTTGTCACGAACTCATTCGAGAGCTAGTCAAAGTGTTAAAGAAAACTCAGGCCACTAGTGTTTATATCTATACTCATCCAGAAGTAACGGCCCGCTTATGTAGTGAAGATTTGGGGATCATTGAGAGCCTGGAAGAAGCTTATGGAAAGAATCTTTTAATCCGTTCGGAAAATGGTTATCATATCGAGCAGTATGAGATCTTTGCGCAGGAAAATTAATAAGGCAAAAATAACTATTTATTTAACGTTTCTAATTTATCCCCAGTTATACGTGTCTTACACTTTGGGCAAATTTGTTTAATAAGCTTTTGCATTTTTTCGGCAGCTTCAACATTGGCTTTCCCAAAATGATAACCAGAAATATCAATCATGCCATTCGTACCAATCCCGATTGCGCCAGATTGGTCAACCCAGCTGGTGGGGTCTTTGGTACCAGTGGAATTATAAAAATCAAATAGTGCTATATGTGATCCGGGACCACCGATAATAGAAGGAATTTCTTTTCCATAAATGTTTTTTCCAAGAATTAGTTTTTCGTCCACAATTAATGCGGTATAAGTGTTGCCAGGTCTAAACTCGCCAGGATCAAAGGCCAGTTGATTAGCTGCTTTATTGAAAGCTCCATCAAAAAACACTACTTTATCGGAGTGCTGGAATGATTGTTCAACTTCGCTTAAATCAATATACTTTTTTCCAGTTGGTTTAAGTGGATTGATAACTGGATCTAGGGGGGGTAATCTCCCTACGTGTGAATCTATAATTGCGCCGGGAAAAATTTTTCTCAACGCAGCTTCCAGAGCATCTACCGATTTTTGGCTGGAGCCTCTATTATGAAATCCAGAGATAACGATGGTCCCATCATTTCTTATTCCAATAGCACCGGCCTTAAAATCATATGGATCCTCTACATACCCATTACCATCATTACGCTTAATATATTCACTTAATGTGTCATGTGACCCACGTCCTCCCAATTTTCCATCTACCAGGCCTGGTATATCTCTTCCAATTACTAATTTATTATTATGGACTATGGCCGTATAAGTATGACCTGGTTGAAGTTCACCGGTTGGAACTTTCATTTCATTTTCACCAAGAAAAAATCTTATATCATTGGATTCTTGAAAATACTTTTCGGCTTCCATGAATTTCAGATACTGACGATCTGTTTTTGGCATTAGCGGGTCTAATAATTCAAATAGACATCTTTGAATAGGCGCTGCCTCGACCTTTAAGCAAACTAAGCTGAAGGCAATTATTGAAAATACCAAAAATGTTTTAATCATATATAACTTCACGCCTAGTTATCGACTTTTGGAGAAAAACCATAAGAAGTTGATTGTTTTGGTCAGCTGCTAGCAACTGCGCAACGCGGCATTTGGTCAAATACAGTGTTTATAATTTTGCTTTAAATATTAATTGATTGATGCTACATTCCGTGAACATTTATTTTTTTAAAGTAAATCCATAAATCTCGCTTTGGTCCACTAACGAGACTGAGGCTTTTTATAATCCAGGGGGTTAGAATGATTTACGAACTTTGCGTAGTTGCAAAAGATTCAGTTACTGATGAAAATCTAAATTCCCTCAAAGATCTTTGTAAAGAAGTGATGAAAGATTACAAAACAGAACTTCTTATTGAAGACGATTGGGGAAAAAGGCTATTTGCGCAGGCCTCTAAAAATGGCAGCAAGCAAGGACATTATCTTTATTTCATGTATAAGGGTGAGGCTGGTGCTCTTAATCAAGAATTGTACAGACGTCTTAGAATTAATGATCATGTACACAAGTTTTTAAATGTTAATATGGGAAGAGATCGCGACTTAGATACTATATTAAAAAATTACAAAACTCCTTTTTCTAGAAAATACAATGGCAGTGTGACTGATGAATCAGAAGGCATGGACATTGAAAAAGATCGCCGAAGATTTGCTAGAAGAAGAAATTGCTGGTTTCTCGCTCGAGGCATTAAAGCTGATTGGAAAGATCCTAAAACCTATATGTGGCTAATCAATGAGTTTGGAAAAATTTCGCCTGCTAGAGTAAGTGGCGTAAGCACCAAACACCAAAGATTTGTAAATAGCGCTATTAAGAGAGCAAGACAGCTTAATATCGTAAGTCACCTTTCAGATGCCGTTTTAAAATAAACGTTTTCAAGGGTGAAACAAATGCTTTCTTTTGGAGTTAACATAGATACTTCTTCGAGTTTTTCTTTGGAATTAAGAAGAATATTCTTTTTGGGTATCTTATCCATGTTGCTCATATTGATGGGGCCTACGGGTGTTTTTGCACCGATACCCCTAGTTTATATTTTTCTACTATACAGTAAAAGTAAAGGTGTGGTCACAGGAGTGGTCGGTTTTTCAGTATTACTAATACTGACGATCATCTTTAAATTAACTCCTTTGCTTAGCGTGGTTTTTCTTTTGTCTTTTGTTAATGCGATTTTAATTGCAAATACGATCTTAAAAGGTTTATCGCCTGACCGAGGTCTGGTGATTGCTGGGATGGTATTTTTTATAATGGTATTAGTAGGAGTAGGAAGCTATCTGGTGATTGGACCAGATTTAGTGAAAGGGGAACTAACCCGAATTGTAACGGGTTTCATAGAGCAAATTAAAAAAGAAAATGCAGATTTTATTTCTCAAGGTGGCGACGATGCACGATTACTTCAGGATTTGTTAAAAGATCCCAAAATCCTTGTAGATAATTTTTTGAACTGGGCCTGTGCTGCATTCTTTTCAATTTTAATGTTTGGACACTGGTTGTGTTTAATAATTGTTCTAAGAAGCTCACTAGTATGGAAAAAAAAGAGAGCGTATGATTTTACAATTAGACATCTAATAAGTTTTAAAGCTCCAGAATTTTTTGTGTGGCCTTTGATTATGGCCTTATGTTTGGTTTTAGTGGGAGAGTATATTCTAGGTGCTGCAGGTGTAGTGCTGGGAATGAATCTTTTGTACTTTCTGGGAGTTTTTTATTTTATACAAGGTGTCGGGGTCTATTACGATGTATTACAGATGATTGGAATAAGAGGAGGATTTCGGTCCTTACTGGTTATTCTAGCTGCAATTATAGCTTACCGAGTTCTTGCTATAATTGGTGTATTTGATCAGTGGATTAATTTTCGTCAACGGATAAAAAATTTTAAAAAAAATAAAGGAGATAACTTATGAAAGTTATATTAACAGAAAAAGTGCCGTTTTTAGGCAATGTGGGTGAGATTGTTTCAGTTTCTGCCGGGCATGCAAGAAATTATCTTATTCCAAGAAAGCTTGCGGTAACCGCAGATGAGTCCAACAAAAGACAGTTGGAAGATGGTCAAAAAAGACTTTCCAAAAAGATCAATGAATATAAAAAAGCTGCCGAAGATATGAAAAAAAGAATTGATGGGCAACACATTGAACTTTTCAAAAAAGTTGGAGGTTCTGGAAAACTTTTTGGTAGCGTTACCAATACGGAACTTGCTAAAGAATTAGAAAGCAAAGGTATTATGGTTGAGAGAAGACTTATTAATATCGATAATCCTATTAAAAGCCTTGGTAATTTCGACATTACCGTAAAACTTTTTAAAGATGTGGATGCAACCTTTCAGGTTAAGGTAAGTATCGATCCAGCTCAAGTAGAAGAGATGAAAAAACAACAACTTCTTGCAGAAAAAAGAAAAGCCGACAAGAAATTAGCCGAAGCGAAAGCTTTGGAAGAAGGCACTACTGAAGAAAATCAGGAAGGCTCAGAAGACGATAGTGAAGAAGTAGAAGAAGAAGAAGAAAACTAAAGAAATCATCAAATACTTAAACCAAATCCATTTTATATATAAAGCTATGAAATGGGTTTGGTTTGTTGGATGTTGCGAAAGGAAGAAGTCTAATGATTCAACTACCACACGATGAATTGGCGGAAAAATCCTTAATTGGTTCACTCTTGGTGGATGGAAAAGCTTTCGATGAAATCGTTGATTTGAATTTAAAAAAAAGTGATTTTCATAATCCGCGCTTTGGTATGGTGTTTGATGCCATAAAGGAACTTTCTAATACCAGCCGACCGGTTGATTATGTTACAGTTTGTACAGTACTGCAAGATCAAGGAAAAATAGAAGATATTGGTGGGCAAAAATATATTTTGGATATTATTGACGAACAAATTTCTTCCGCCAACGTTTATCATTATGGCAAATCAGTAAAAGACAAATCCAGTCTAAGAAAAATAATCAGAGAAAGTCAAAATCTGGCCCAAAAAGGTCTTACCCTGACTGGCTCAGTGGAAGATTATTTAAGTGAAGTTGAAGCTACTTTTTTTAAACTGACTAGTGATGCTAAAACTTCTGGCATGCTCGATCTAAAGTCATGTTTGAAAGCAAATCTTCGGGAATTGGAAGATACTTCAAGAGTATCCGGTGAAATTTCTGGTCTTCCCACTGGCTATGGCAAATTAGATCAACTACTGCTGGGGCTTCAACCTGGACAGTTAGTGGTTTTGGCGTCTCGACCAGCAATGGGAAAAACATCTTTGGCCATGAATATGGCGATAAATGCATGTGATATGACAGGGGGAACGCTACCTGTGGCGGTGTTTTCTTTGGAAATGATGGCCAATGAACTATCTATGAGACTACTTTCTAGCGAAGCTAAGGTAGATTCAAAAAGATTAAAAACTAAAAATTTTTTAGAAACAGATTTGCATGCCATTGGTAACGCTGTTAGAAAACTCTCTAGTTTGCCAATTTTTCTTAATGATGCTTCCAATGTTACCGTTTATGATATTCAAAGTTATTGTCGAAAAATCAAAACCGAACATGGACTGGGAATAGTGGTGATTGATTATTTGCAACTTATGAAGCCTCATAATAGCAATTCACCAAGGGAACAACAAATCGCGGAGATGTCGCGAAGTCTGAAAAATTTAGCGAAAGAGTTAGAGTGTCCTATCTTATGTTTGTCGCAGCTAAATCGAAGTGTTGAATCAAGGCCTAATAAGCGACCAATGCTTTCTGATTTGCGAGAATCTGGTACTATTGAACAAGATGCTGACATTGTAATGATGATATATCGTGATGAATTTTATAATCCAGAGACGACTAAAGATCCTGGAATTGCCGAAATACTTGTAGTTAAAAATAGGTCAGGAGAGCAAGGCACCGTCAGATTAGTATTCAAAGGTGCTTATACTAGTTTTTTAAATCCTGATTTTGTTCATGAACCTCCCCGATAATATTTTTACCATTTATAGTGGACGAGAAGATGTGATGTTAATCCAACCAAGGGTGGCATATGCATGGTACGATCAGTATAAAATTAATCTGCTGACTGGAAAAAAAGAAAAAGCTAACCCCGCCCAATTTCATGCTTTTTTAAATGAATTTTGCCTTTTAGATAATCACAAAAAAACAGTTATTCATTTAACTTATGAGTTTGGATTTTATTATTTGTTAGATAATTATAAATATAAAAAAGAAACGCTGCTTGGAATTGTTATAGTGTATGAAAAAAAAGATAGGTTTTATCCAGAACCAATCTATCCAATTGAGCTGAGTCTGATATCTTCTCCCTCACTAGAAGAATACAAACAGGCATTTAAACGAGGAAGAAAAAAGTTATTAAACGGAGATTGTTATCAATTTAATTTGACTTTCCCATATCAGTTCAAATTTGTTGGTGTTGGCCCCTTAGATTTTATAAATCAGTTATGGGCAAATCCCAAGCTCAAAGGAGCCTATGCGCATGCTACTTGGTTACCCTATTTTAATAAAATGATTTTAAGTAATTCGCCGGAATGTCTTTTTCAAACCAGTAAAAACCAAATTGGTTTTTTGTGTTGGTCGATGCCGATCAAGGGGAGTATTAAAGTTACATCGCCGGAAAAATACAACCAGGCTTGGAGTACTTTAAAAAAATCCAGAAAAAATCAAGCGGAACTGTTTATGATTTCTGATCTGCTCAGAAATGATTTATCTAAGATTGAAAAACCCAAGGCCCAGGTTATCAGAAAGAAAATACCCTTGATGGTACCTGAAATACTTCATCAGTGTTCACTTATAAAAGTTCAACTAAGTAAAAAAATTACTTTGGGACAAATATTAAAAAATCTTTTTCCCGGAGGAAGCATAACTGGGGCTCCGAAAAAAAGAGTAGTGGAGATATTACTTGATTTAGAAAATTATGACCGCGAGTTTTATACGGGTTCCACCATTATTTTGGATGAAGAAGTAATGGCCAGTTCGATCAATATTCGCACGGCAGAGATAGATTTTAATGCAGAAAAACTATCGTATAAATCTGGCGGAGGCATTACTTTATTAAGCAATCCAGCGGCTGAATTTAAAGAAATGGATCTTAAATTAAAAAGTTTCCTTAACACATTTAAACATATTTCTTACAATTGAATCTTTACAAAAAAGTCATCAATAAACATTACCAAAACATGTAATATCAGTCGAATACGTGTAGTTTAATGACAAAAGTTATAATTTGTCTAACAAAAGCTTACAAATAAGTAATTAATGAATTTCAAATTTGACATCAGAAAAATACCCTGGATATGATCATTTTAATAATTTTGAAATAGGGCAACATAGAAGTTTGCTTTAAAACTACGCAAGGGAGTGTCAATGATCACTACTGGAATTTCTGGTACTAAAACTGTTAAAAATAAATTTGAGAATATTGCCGAAAATGAAAAAGTGAGTCTTGATACGTTAGCGGAGCTGACAGGATTTCCCAAGGAATTTATTCAAGATGAGTTAGGGCTTATTTCTGACCAAATTACTCTTAAAAATTTAAGAACTAATATGCTTAAATACTTAGAAAGTGTCACCAGTAGTGCAACCTAGCTTGTAATTGTAAATCACCTTTAATTCAAACTAAAATAATCAGTTTAAGAAATAAACTGTTGTAGTAAATGATTTATCTTTTTTGAGTTTTCAACAATATATTTTAAAGTATCTCTTTTAATTTCCGATATTTGTAGCAACTAGGAAAAACTTGAAATGATTAACGAAATTTGATTTCGTTAAAACTCGGGAAAGGACTCTATGGATATAGCAACAATTATTGGGTTTGTGTTTGTTATAGTGGCCATTATCGGATCGATTTTAACCGGTGGCGATTTAATGACTTTTTTTGATATACCCTCTGCAATATGTGTTGGGGGCGGAATCATTGGCGCGACTTTTATCAAGTGGCCTATGGAAGTTTTGAAAACCGTTGCTTCAGTAGTTATGAAAACGGTTATAGTCAATCCGGTTGATCCTAAAAAAACTATTGATGAAATTGTTAAGCTGGCAGAAACCGCCAGAAGAGAATCTGTATTTGCTTTGGAGAAAGTGCCAATCGATGATATTTTTTTAAAAAAAGCTATGAATTTAGCTGCTGATAATAGGCCGCCTGAAGTTTTACAAGCGATCTTGCAACTTGAAATTGATTCCATGGAGGAAAGGCACAAAGTTGGTGTGAGTGTTATGGATGGCTGGGGAGCGGATGGCCCGGCGTTTGGAATGCTTGGAACTTTGATTGGTCTAGTTATCATGTTGAAAAACTTGTCTGATCCATCATCAATTGGTCCTGCTATGGCGGTTGCTTTGATCACTACTTTTTATGGATCTTGCTGGGCAAATGCTATAGCGCTTCCTATGAAAATAAAAATTGAGTATCGCTCTAAAAGCGAAGTATTAAAAATGAATATTATTATCGCAGGTACTTTGGGGATTGTGGCTGGAGAAAATCCCCGACTTATTAGAGAGAAATTGAATTCGTTTTTACCACCGAGAGAACGCGGTTCGGCAGAAGAGAAGGAATAATTTTTTTAAGAGGGTAAAGCAATGGCCGATGAAAAAGAAAAATCTGCAGCTACAACCGCAGCGCCTCAAAAAAAATCTGAAGGAGGATGTCCTCCCAGTTTGCCAGGGTGGTTTGCCACCTATGCTGATATGGTTACGCTGCTTTTAACCTTTTTTGTTTTGTTGCTTTCTTTTGCGAAAACGGAAACTTCTAAATATGAGTCAGCGCTTGGTTCGCTTCGTGATTCCTTTGGGGGAAACGTATTGTTACAAGGAGAGGTTATTCAGCAGGGGAAGTCCCCAGATGATTACCCCACCATGATTGAAAGTCAGCAGCCAATAAAACCGTTTCCTATTGAATTTTTGACGATGGAAGGTCTTTTGGATAAACATGAAATCAACCGGGCATCCACCGAAGACTTGAAGACGATGAGAGAAGATTTGAAGGATTTTGAACTAGCTGAATCTGTGGAAGTTTATGAAATGCCTGAGGGCATAAAGGTAGTACTTAAAGATTCACTAGTATTTAAAGAAGGCTCTGTGGCTTTATCGAGTCAGGGTTTAGCTGCCGAGGTTTATAAAAGGCTGGTCAAGATGCTTTCAAATGGAAAATGGGTGGTCTTTGTACAAGGACATGCTGCCAGAGGGGAAACGTCAACAGATGGTAAATTAGATGCTTTTGCACTTTCTGCGCTCCGGGCCTCTGAAGTTACTCGTTCTTTAATAGAAAGAGGAGTTCCCCATAAAGTTATTACCACCGTTTTTTATGGCGACTCAAGACCACTAGTAATGCCTGGTAAAAATCAAGCGGATATTGATTTTTTAAGTCGGAGAGTTGAATTTAGTTTGGGTAAAACCGATCTAACAACGCTTGGACACAAGGTCTATGTCCACTAAAAATGAAATAAAAAAAGAGATATTATTTTGTTTTCTAGATGATTATGAAAGCTTAGAAGAAGCTTTGCAAAAGGTCTTTTTTTGTTCAAAGTCTGTTCTTAGTAAATATATTGATAATAAAAAAAAATTAAAGCAAAAAGTTTATGCCAAAAAAGAATATGCCATTGATTTAAATCTTGTTAATTATTTAATGATCAACCCTGATTACAAAAGTAAAGAACTTGAAATTTTATTGGAAAATGACAATTATCTGGTAATTAATAAAATTTTCGGAATTCACACTCATCCTCTGTGCTACGACGAAGTGGATAATTGCTTAAGTTTTCTGCGAGCAAGGAATTATTCAATTTTGTTACAAGTAAATCAAAATTCCTACGATCGGGGATTATTATTTCGTTTGGACCAGGTAACTTCTGGAGTATTGGTTTACGTAAAAAATGAGAAATTATTACTGAAATTAAGAGATCATTATTTTAAATTAGTTAAGAAAAAAACTTATCTAGCTATTGTGGAAGGTAAGTTAGATCATACGTGCAACTTGTCTCACTATTTTAGTAAATCTCAAATAAAGGGTAAAAAAATTAAAGTTCATGATTGTGAAGTGGAGAATTCTAGACAGGGTGTATGCGAAGTTTATCCGTTGAAATTTAATCAAAATGACAATGTTAGCTTGATTAAAATTGAATTAAAAACAGGGCTTAGACATCAAATTAGGGCCCAATTATCTTATATAGGTTTTCCCATATTGGGTGACGAGCTTTATGGTGGCAAAAGTGCTGCTAGGGTTTTTTTACATGCCTATAATTATGTGATTAATGAACCGGAAGCTTTTTTAGATGTAAAATCTTCGAAGGCAGACTTATTTGAAAGCTTCTTTAACCTCAACACTTGCCTTTAAGTGCTCTGCAATCATTTGGCTATTATTCAAGGTGGCAAAGCGAGCAAGATGGCTTCCTTGAGTTCTGGCAGAAATGCCCATCTTGTCTGATTCAAATAATACCACCACCCAGGGTACTCTTTCTAAGCTATCATTGGCGGAATTTTTAGAAATAAAAACTAGTGAATTGGCCAGCTCGCGATACATCGAAGCTTTATAGTTAGTATCATCCTTATATGATTCCCGTCTGAGATCAGAAGCAATTTTTACGGACATGTTGTTTTCATTACAACTAGTCGTCCAAGTTTTGGGAATTCTTTTATCCAGCATAATTAGGGCGGATCTGCATGAATTAGCCTGTAGATTTTCTATGCGGTCCTTGAAGATTCCTTTATTTTTTATTTGGTAAATAAAGATTATCAAGAAAAGGATACCTATCATAAGTATTGGATTTGCCATTATTTTTTTTAATAACATTAGCAGCTCACTTTTTATTAAATTTGTTCAAAATAAACAAATTCATGGTCTTAGTATCTCATTAAAAAAATATATTTGGCAAAGAACTAAAGATAGAGGACATAAAAGCCGACAAGATTAGTGTGTTATTGATGATGGGCCGAAAAAATAGATAATTAAAAGCAAGCATGTATTCCTCTAAAATGCTTGTTACACGCAGGAGTCTAATCGTGGGTGATAAGAATGCTGTTGCTGTTATTAATGAGGCCTTAGCACAAAAGAAAGTGCTTAGTTTAACGGTAAATGGAGAAAGCACAGAGGTGTATCCACATTTGCTTATATATGTGGATGCCATCCTGACTTTAGTAGGTGAGAATTTACAAGACCGCATTTTAGTTAACATTCCGGCCAATAAAATTCAAAAAATTAAGATGATTAAGCGGAAATATGTTGCTAATTTTATGAATATACAGCTCGAGGGGTACGTTAAAGAATTGCGGAGTATGAACGGCAAAGAGGATCGCTTGATTTTAAAGGTGGCAGCGGGAGCAAGTTTTGAAATTTTACCACCCTATCAATTGCTTTTAAATCGGTATGTAGTCAAAACGCCAAATCAGGATTTAATATGGGCAGCTACTGTGGAGATGACTCCTGATCTCCTTGATTGGTTTTTTCAAATAAAAGACAAAGCAGAGATTATTGCGCCAGAATCTTTCAAAAGAGATTTTTTTGAGTATCTGGAAAAAAAGTTTTCAATATTGCCAATGCATAAATATTGTCCCAAAGTGTCTTAAATAAGGTATTTTAGTAGTGAAAATTAATTGGGGGAATATATTAGGGGTATGTCTAAGCACTTTTTTCTGATCTCTTTTTTACCAGCAGTATTTTATTGGTATCTAGAATCCTATTACGAACCTAAGATTGCGGCGGTTGGGGGAGTGTTGCTGGCTTTGCTAGAGCTGATTTTTGAAAAAATATGTATTAAGCAAGTTCATGCAATTTCCAAAGCTAATTTTTTTCTGATCTTTTTTTTAGGAGCTTTATCATTTTTTGATAACCAGGGAATCTGGTTCAAGTTGCAACCTTGCTTAACAGGAATCGGCATTGGTGCTTTTTTAATTTTTAAAGTTTTAAAAGGTAAGGGACTCTTGTTTGAAATGATGGAGTCTATAAGTGATCCTAAAAAAATGCCTCCTTTGGAAATTATGACAAAGTTTGAAGCCCATGTAGCTTTATTTTTTTTAGGGTATGGCGGCTTTATGGGATTGGTCGCCTTTCATGCAACTACCGGGCAGTGGACTTTTTTTAAAACTATTGGCTTTTATATTATTTCAATCATCTTCTTTTTAATTGAGCTGATTTGGCTTAGAGCTATGATGAAAAGATGGTTTTTAAAAAAGAATGAAGAGTTGTTGAAAAAATTTTAACTTAGAAAGTTTTCATGAGATCACTTTGGTATTTTACGGCATCTTCATGGATGGTGGTAAAGAGGTCTTCAATCATATCTTGAGAAAGTCCAAGCGCTTGACCCCACTTGATTCTTGCATTGCAAATTTCTTGAAAGCGTCCCAACTGCAATGGACCTATATTGTTTTGAAATTTTAGTTTGGCAATTTCTGTCACTATTTCTTTTCGATGGGCCAGTTGGTGAAGCAATTCATGGTCAATTTTGTCGATTTGCCCTCTTAGTTCCTCTAATTTTTCCAGATAATTTTGATTGGTGGAGTTTTCTTTTCTCTTTTTTAGATGTTCTATAATTTCTACAAACTGAGTAGGGGTGATTTGTTGATTTTGATCCACTAGTGCATTTATAGGATCATTATGAACTTCCAGCATAAGCCCTTTCATATTTAAATCTAATGCTTTTTGCGAGATTTGTTCAATATACAGGCTATTGCCAGATATATGACTGGGATCACACAAAAGGGGAAGGTCAGGATATCTTTTAATTATTTCAATGGGGATTTTCCAAATCGGGTCATAGCGATAAGGAGCAGGATGTAATGAGGTGAATCCCCTATGAATGAGCATAATTTTTTTTATTTTGGCTTGTTTTATTCGTTCAATAGCTCCAATCCATAGAGAAATATCTGCGTTGATGGGATTTTTTATGAGGATGGTAGTATCGGTACCACTTAGTGCATGGGACAGCTCTGTTATGGAAAACGGATTTACCGAGGTGCGAGCACCGATCCATAAAGTTGAAATATTATGTTTAAGGGCCTTTTCAACATGATTAGGAGTGGCGACTTCCGTAGCTACTACTATATCCAGTTCTTTTTGAACATCTTCAAGCCACTGAAGCCCGATATCGCCTGGACCCTCATAGGTGCCTGGCATAGTTCTAGGTTTCCATATGCCGGCACGAAAGATGTCAACCTTGCCTGTGGCTTTAAGTGCTCGAGCGATTTGAAAAACTTGCTGCCTACTTTCAGCACTACATGGACCAGCAATAATAAATGGTAAGTGGTTATTGGACATAGGAGTTAACTTGATTACTCCTTATACCAATAGACCAACCCAGGTAATAGTTTGTTCTCTAAATTTTCATTTCCAGGTCTTATTCGTATGGTGTAGGCGTATTGCCCTCCCAAATCGCAAGGGATCATGGCCTTAAAAACAGTTTGGGTATTATTGTGCTCAATAACTTCCATTTTAACTATTTTAGGGGTGGTAATAACACCTTTTGGACTTAGTTGCCCATGATAAACTTCCGCAAAAATTTCATCAGGTTTAATTTGACCGAGGCTCATTTTGGCGGTTATTTCCACTTTGTTCCCGGCGAGAACTACTTCTTGTTCTGGTTTGCTAACTTCGAGTATTTTAATATCTTTCCAGTGCTTTCTAAGTTTGTTATTTAAATCCGCAATCATTCGCGCATCATTGCAAGCATTTTCTGTAAGCGCAATGTGAAGTTGTTCTGCGGGGTTATAGTAATGAGTGATGTAATCACAAACCATCCGGTGGGCATTAAAATCTTGGCCACAGGATTTTATGGTTTTTTTCATCATGGTAATCCAAGATAGAGGTAAATTGGATTCCTCATCTTTTTCATAGTAAAGAGGAGCTATTTCTTTGGTGATAAGTCGATAAATTAAAGTGGATTCAACATCGTCTTGATGCTCAAGATTTTTATACATTTCACCGTGACCAATGGCCCAACCATGAGTTTGATCAAAAGCTTCGTCCCACCAGCCATCTAGTACAGACAAATTAGGAGCACCGTTGATGGCAGCTTTCATACCGCTGGTTCCAGATGCTTCGAGGGGGCGTCTGGGGGTGTTTAGCCAGACATCTACCCCTTGTACTAAGTACCTTGCCATATCCATATCATAGTCTTCTAAGAAAATAATTCTTTTAGAAAATTCAGGGTGATCAATTAATGCTTGAAAAATAGTTTTAATGATTTTTTTACCATTGTCGTCAGCTGGGTGTGCTTTACCGGCAAAGATAAATTGAACTGGCATATTAGGATCAGTTACCAGCTTTTTAAGTTTTTCCATATCTCTAAAAAGCAGCGCTCCTCGCTTATACGGGGCGAATCTTCGGGCAAAGCCAATGGTTAAAACTTCGGGATCCAAAATACTTTTAATGCGATTGATTTCGTCTGCATTAGCACCCCTTCTTTGTAGTTGAAAGCGTAACCTTTCTCTTGCATAGTCAATAAGGGCCTTCTTGCGTTCGTTGTGAATTTTCCAAAGGGTATGATCGGGGATTTCGTCTACAATTTTCCAAATGTTAAAATCAGCCAATTCTTTTACATAGCTTCTAGGAGTAAAGCGGCTCATGATTTTTTCAAGCTCACCTGACATCCAGGTAGCGGTATGCACCCCATTGGTGATATGACCAATGGGAACTTCTCGAATGGGAAGTTCTGGCCAAAGCTCTTTCCACATTTCTCTGGAAACTTCACCATGTAGTTTGGATACGCCGTTAGAGAGGGAGGAAAAACGAAGTGCCAAAATAGTTAAACAAAATTCTTCAGTTTTGCTTTTGGGATCTTTGAGGCCAAGTGCTACGAAGTCATCCCAAGCAAGATTTAGATTTTCTTTGACCCAAGTTTCTAAATATTTTTTTATAAGTTCCTGTTTAAAAAGTTCGTTTCCAGCCGCTACCGGGGTGTGGGTAGTAAAAATATTGCTGGCCCAAATGATTTCTCTGGCTTCGTTAAAAGTGAGATCACGGCTTTTCATAAGGGTTCGTAATCGTTCAAGAATTAAAAATGCAGAGTGTCCTTCATTTATATGGTAACAAGATGGACGAAAACCTAGATAGCGGAGGGCCTTTACACCACCAATACCAAGTAAAATTTCTTGTTTAAGTCTGGTATCGCGATCAGCCACATAGAGTCTTTGAGTAATAGTTTTTTGATGCTCATTATTTTCAGGAAGATCTGTATCTAGAAGGATTAAAGGATTACGTCCAACTTGAACTTTCCAGATTTGATAGAAAATGGTTTCGTCCCCAATTTTCATTTTTAATTTTAAGGCTTGTCCATCTTGATCTTTAATCGGAATGATGGGTAAAGAAAACCATTCGTTCTTAGGATAAAATTCTTGTTGCATGCCTTCAGGATCAAGTCCTTGTCTGAAATAACCTTCTCGGTAAAGAAGTCCCACGGCAACAAGGGGAACTCCTAGATCACTAGCTGCTTTGAGGTGGTCACCGGATAATACACCCAGGCCTCCCGAATAGATTGGTAAAGATTCATGAAGTCCAAACTCGCAGGAAAAATAGGCCACATGCCCTTCTGGTTTTTTGCCATACTGTCCTTCATACCAGGTTTTTGATTCTAAATAATTGGTAAAAGAAGCATAGATTATATTAAGTTCACTTACAAATTCTTCATCTTTTGCAATTTCTTCCATCCGTTTTTGGGGAAGATTACAAATAAGTTTGATGGGATTGTTTCCGCAATCTTCCCAAATTTCAGGTTCAATTTTTTCAAAGAGCGAAAATGCATCTTTATTCCAGGAAAACCACAGATTGTTAGCCATTTCTAATAGAGGCTTAAGTTTGGTAGGTACAGTTGGTAATACAGTGAATGAATTAAGTTTGAACATTGATAACTCCATAACTTCTTCTTGAATTTGGTATTACTATTTTGTAATGCATAACCGAGGAGTTGTAAAGGTTTCAAGAATTTAACTTAGATCAATATTACGTTAAGATTAGTTTGGAGTTAGATTATATTTTATATAGTTAATAGCGTTGGAATAAGCTACGAAAGCCTCGTGGGGGGAATTAAAGGGGCTGAAGTAGTTGTGTACAGCTCCATCACTGTAGTTTTTTAAACAAGTATAATAACTATGATCTGATGAAGTTAGAATTTTCCAATTTCGGATCAGAGTTAAATTGCGTGATGCTTTAACTGTTTTTTCCAAAGAATAAAGCAGTTCGGTAGCAGAGTTTTGCAGTGGATTACCATACCAGGCTGAAAGATCTCTTTCTGTATCTGCCCAGGAGATAACGTCTGGAACACAGAGAGAACCATGGGATTTGTAGAGATGGGTGACGTCTGATGGTGTAGCCAGACAGAGGTCAGGGGAGTGGACAATCAATTCTAACAAGTTTTTTAGATAATCGATGATTCCAGAATCTTTCCAATGATGTTCGCCAAAGGTTTCGTAATCCATAAACAGGCCAATGACCTCGCTGCCGTTTCTCGCTAGTCGTTGTAATTTATCAAACAATAATTTATTGTTATTTTTTAAAACTACCGGATAGCGAAATGCCAGATCGTCAGAGAGTCGGTAATTTTTTAAAATAAGCATTAACTCTGGATACGCAACTGGTGAATAAAGAAAATTGGGACTTCTCCATTTGACTACACGATCAATGCCATCAATGATAATTCCCTTGAGGCCAAGTTCAAGGACATGCTTAGCTATGTGGTTACTATAAATAAGTTCAGTATTTCGAAAGATAGTCGGGGTTTGTCCGAATACACTTTGGATTATTTTTTTATGTTCCTCTACCTGATTTAAAAATTCTTCCTTGGAAAATATAGATGAGAGTGAGTGATAGTAAGTTTCAGATAAAAATTCAATACAACCAGTGTGCGCAAGCTTTTGAAAACTTTCAAGTGCGGCAGGTGCATGGGCTTGCAATTGTTCAATAACCACTCCAGATAAGCTAAAACAAATTTTTATTTGGGAAGGATATTTTTTTATGAGATCCAATAAAATATTATTGGTGGGGATATAACATTGATTCGCAACTTTGTTTATAATTTCACAATTAGTCTTTTCATCGACAAATGAACGATTCATACCCATATCAAAAAAAGAATAATCTGGTTTGATTCGGTAGGGTTGGTGCACTTGAAAATAAAAGCATACGGAAGTTTTCATTGAAACTTTATTATCATGAATGAAGCTCTATTTAAAGTTAGTTTAGTAAAATGATCTGGTAATATAAAAAAAACTAAGCTTGTATAAAATTTAGCTTGTTTTTATAATGGGATATAGTGTGCGTTTTAAAAAAAGGAAGGATTATGGTAAAAGCGAAAGATGTCATGACAACTAAGGTTTATTCAGTGACGCAAGATACTGCTCTAATTGATGCGATAATTCTGTTAATTGAAAAGAAAATTGCTGGAGTTCCTATAGTGGATAAAGATAATAATTTACGAGGAGTGATCACCGAAAAGGATATGTTAGACCTTTTAAATAAAGGGAACGTAACCAGCAATATGAAGGTGCGGGATTTTTCAAGTGTAAAAGTTAACATGGTAAGTCCAAATGATGAGTTAGGAAAGGTGTCAAAAGTGTTTCTGGAACATTCATATCGTATGATTCCCGTTTGTGACGGGGAAAAACTGGTAGGAGTTATTTCCAGACGAGATATCATTAAAACAATTTTAAGTGCTGCTTTTGGGGTGGATATCGAGTAATTTATTTTTGGTAGATTGATATTATATGATCCGCTACATTTTTCCAGTCAATCTGATCAAGACACTTACGATTATTTTCCACCATTTGTTTGGATACCTTATCATTAGTAAGGATCTCAATCATGGCGCTACTTAGTTCTTTGACATTCCAAAAATCTACTTTTTTAGCATGTTCAAGTATTTCAGCTATACCTGATTGATGGGAAACGATCACTGGTACGTTGTGCTTGATCGCTTCCAAGGGGGTGATCCCAAAGGGTTCCGAAACGGAGGGCATTATATAAAGATCACTTAAATTAAATAAATGTTCTCTTTCTAGAGGTTTTAAAAACCCAGTAAAGTGAAATCTGCTGGTAAGATCAAGTGAAGCCATTTTTAAAATCATCTTTTTTGCCATGTCACCAGAACCAGCCATGATAAAACGAACGTTGGGTAATTTATCTGCGACAATTTTACAAGCATCAATGAAATATTCAGGCCCTTTTTGCATAGTGATACGGCCCAGGAAGGTTACAAATTTTTCATCATGTCCTTTTTTAAATTGCCACAGAGGTTCAATAGCACTGAGATCATCTTTGGTGACAGCATTGTAAACGACATGAATTTTATCATCGCTAATTTCATATTTGATTTTAATTAGCTGTTTCATGCGTTCGCTTACCGTAATAACAATATCAGCTGAGTCCATTCCCAGTTTTTCGATATTATAAATATCTTGTTGTGGATTGTTTCCTGATCGATCATATTCGGTAGAGTGAACATGGACAATGAGCTTTTTGCCGCTTACTTTTTTAGCTTCAATGCCAGCTAGAAAGGTCATCCAATCATGAGCATGTATAATGTCAAAATCTTTTTTGGCTCCGAGTTTTTTGCCAACAGCTGAATAGCGTACGACTTCTTCCATGAGATTGCCGCCATAATTTCCACTAAATGAAAAAACGGATTCTTTGGTTTCTTGCTCAACCCGCTCTTTGTAAGTAACGTCATTTAAATATGGCGTAAGAGTCGAAGGAACTTCAATGTATTTGCTAATATGTTTAATTTGCGACTTAATTATTTTTTCATTCATCGGGATGATGTTTTCAGCACTGACAAGATTACAGCAAGAGTTGGCGGAATTTGAAGTGAGCTTTGGTATAACAAATGTTATTTTTACATTTTTGGTTGCTAAGGCATTGGTAATCCCAAAACAGGCTGTGCCTAAACCGCCACTAATATGCGGCGGAAATTCCCATCCAAACATTAGAACTTTCATTGAGTATCCTTATGTATTTAAATAATTCAAAAAACAGTATATAGCAAAAAAAGCTTTTTTAAAGTTAAATTTTTTAAAAGATTGTAGTAAATTAATCAGCTCAAGTATTGTTAAACTTGTGTTAACAACTCGTTGGTATTCTGGTAAGAAATGATGATTTATGTTTGAACACAATTGAATACAAAAGAGGAATTGATGATAAAATTACGCTCAGTCTCATGCATCTTTTTTCTACTTATCTGCTGTGCATGTATCATGCAAGATGAGAAACCTTCATTTTTTGAAGGCCAAACGATGGGTACCACTTATCATATAAAATTGATTCCTCAGTTAAATGGCCCTAAAGAACTTCAAACGCATGAGGGCATAAAGGCGGTATTGGATAAAGTGAACAAACAAATGTCTACTTATATTGAGGATTCAGAATTAAGTAAATTTAATCGTCTAAAAAAAGGGGAGACCATGAAACCTTCTGCGGAAGCTTACGGGGTTATTATGCGAGCTATAGACATAGGTCGAGACACTAATGGTGCTTTTGATGTGACGGTAGGACCGCTGGTAAATTTGTGGGGATTTGGTGCGCAGGGTAACAAAAGAACAATACCTCCAAGCTTAGAAGAGATTATGGAAGTTAAAAAGAATGTTGGCATCGATTATATTGAAATAGATTTTGTAAATGAAGTGGTGGGAAAGCGTCACGAAAATATTTATGTTGATTTAGCAGCCATAGCTAAAGGTTACGGCGTCGATGCGGTTGCTACTTATCTCTCGGAAAATGGGTTTTCAAATTTTATGGTGGAAATTGGTGGAGAAGTGAGAGTCTCTGGTTTTAAGGATATCGAAAACAAGAAAAGATGGTTAGTGGCCATTGAAAAACCTTTTGTAGATAAAAGAGAATCGGGCCGACTCTTACCAGTTACGGATATCTCTATCGCTACCTCTGGGGATTATAGAAATTTTTTTGAATATGATAAGGTGAGATACTCTCACATTATTGACCCTAGAACAGGTTATCCAGTCAAAAATAATTTGACTTCAGTGACCGTGCTTGCCTCTGATTGTGTGGATGCAGATGCTTATGCAACCGCCTTGTCAGTTATGGGGGAAGCAAATGGTTTGGATTTTGCCAACGAAAAAAAATTAAAAGTAATCTTTTATGTACGAGTACTTGATTCAACGGGTAAAGAGTCACATAAGGAAATTATGTCAAAGGAAATGGAAAAATATCTGGAGCAGTTATGAGTGTATCGTGCTCCGAGCAGGTAGGCATTATTAGAA
>Ga0156359_106_pt1 | contig 22675 bp, 18 predicted proteins | sample RifOxyA1_FD_108004 | JGI IMG/M metagenome (GOLD analysis project Ga0156359, IMG submission 108004) | Bdellovibrionales bacterium RIFOXYA1_FULL_36_14 | reverse complement strand
CCAAAGCAGAAAAGAAAAAAGGTCTTGTGGGAATCGTACTTATCGTCGTTATGGCCTCGGCAGCTGCCCTTTTAGGTCTTTATCAGTTAAGTCAGTAAAATATATATCCAACCTGAGTGCGTATTGAGGCGATTTATTTAGCAAATTTGGAAAGATCGTTTTCCGTAAAACATCCAATAATTGCATCACCATATTTTTTTTTGATTATATTGAGGCTGGTGGCTTTTATTAAGTCGTTAAGTGCTTGCTGGCACAGTTCATGAGTGTATTTGATTTTATATTTTTGGCAATGCTTGGCAAAGTCAGCACTGGCCTGGGGTATCCCTTTATATGATTTCATTGATAAAAGTTCGCAATCGTTTTGAGAATATTGTTTTTCACAACTGATGATCAGTAAGACAAGTAAAAGTGGCCAGGTTTTATAGATCAAGAATTCCTTCCTTTTTAAGCAAGTCTTTAAAACTGTTTATAAGATCTAAATCATAGTTTCCCAGCTCACTGATTTGTAAATCTTTCAGTGCTTCCTTGGGGCTTAGGTTGGAAGTGATGATTTTTTTATCGTAGCAGTTAACGATGGATAAAATAGCTTCGGTTTTAGATAAAACTTTTTTGCCTTGGGCACCTTCACCATTTAAATTCTCACCGTAATTAAAGATCAGATCCAAGATTTCTTTATTTATGTAGGGTTTGTTTTGTAGTAGATCAGTCGCTTTTTTCGGATGGGTCTTGTAGATTTTTTTTTCTTGAACATTGAGTGATTTCTTGGGCTTCATAAAGATAAGCATACCTTGTTCATCCAATTGTCCAATTCCTAGGTCGTGAAGGAGGGCCGCTACTGCCAGGTTATCCAATGATTCTCCGCTGACCCCTTCTTTTTCAGCCAGCTTGGTTGCCAGCATGCATACATTGAGTGAATGCTTGATTATCTTATCATCATCTTCGCTTTCTCTACCAAAAATAATTTTTAAGGCAGCTGGGTTTTTGGTGATAACTTCCCGTAAACTTTTTACTGCTACCTTGCTGGCATTAAAGGAGCTTTCGGAAGTGGGATTTTCTTTCATACGCTCGATTGCCCGACTGGTGTTACCTTCTATGATATCTGCCTTTTCTTCTACGGTGACGTCCTTGCTATCGGCCAGATTGGCTAAAATATTATCCAAATATTTTTGATATTTGTTTTCATCAGCATCGTCGATATAAAATTGGGCGAATTTTTGTTTTTTTAGCTGGAGGATTATATCCTGTTCAAAGTTAGTGCCGCTATCTCGATACTTAAGATAAGTGTCTTTAAAATAAATGAACAAATCAAAAGTTATTGGTATTCTGGGTTTGATAGTTTTTATTCGTAGTGGGGTATAACCCATGTTATTCCTTATGAAAAAATATGGTGGTTCCTATAACTATTTTAGGAGGGGTTGATTTTTTTAACAACAAGGAAAAATAATATAGAACTAAAGCGGTCAGCTATCCTCTTTGAGAGGTTTACAGGCCCTAATGGCAAATCTGATGGGAGCCGGGTAGCCTTCAATGGTTTTGCTATTATCTGCTGGGTCTAGAAAATCCTCTAGTGATTTACTCGGACACCAAGGGGTGACTCTTTGCTCTTCATGAGTAAGTTTGACAGATGAGATCAGCTCAATATTTTCAAATTTAGTTTTTTTTAACCAGTTCATAAGGCAATTAACAGTCGGGATAAAATAGACATTTTTCATTTGCGTATATCTTTCGTATGGGAAAAGCGCTACCGGGTCATCACCGGGGATTCCGAGGGTTTCAATAATGGTGATTCCGCCGGGACGAAGTGCTTGTCTGATGTCTAGCAGTTGATCAATTGGTGATCTATGATGGTAAATGATCCCCATATTAAAGATCACATCAAAAAAATGGTGAAAATATTTAACTTCATCAATACCTAAAAGTTCAAAAAAAAGATTAGGAGTGTTTATAAAATGTTTAAGCAATTTGAATTGATAAAAACAGCGGGCCACTGGATCAATACCGAGAAGAAGTTCAGGTCGTTCTGCAGACATTTTAAATAAATACCAGCCATTATTACAACCAATGTCGAGAATTCGTTTGCCCTTAAGTGGTGGTAGAAAATTTTTTAGGCGTTCCCATTTATATTCACATCGCCATTCACCGTCGAGATCAATACCAAAAAGATTATAAGGACCTTTACGCCACGGCATTAAAATAGTTAAGGCCTTGGTTATTTCTTCGATTTGACTTGGAGATAATTCAGCTGCTTTGCCTATTTCTAAAATATCCTTGGAAAAATCTACATGATCAGTTTGGTAATCAGGCAAATGATCCAGGCAATTACGAAAAGGTTTAGAAGACGAAGCCGTTGGTAATTTATTGCGTTGGACAAGGATAGGGTGCAGACGCTCAAATTCTACGTGGGAGGTGTATTTTTTTAAATATGAAAGGAGCATTATTTGATTCCTATAAAACAAGCAAAATTGTACCAACGAAAAATTTCCTCAGACTTTTTAAAGCCGGATTTTTGCAGAAGCTTTAATTGTTTTTTTGATTCAAGAGGGATTAAGACATTTTCCAGCGCATCTCTTTTTCTCGCAATTTCAAGGTCACTATAACCGTTTCTTTTTTTAAAATCATGATAGAGGTCAATTAACAAATTATTGATGACTAAGCCTTCGGATTTGATTTTTTCACTGAGAATGAATATGCCACCTGGTTGAAGTGCTTGATAAATTCGACGGAGGATAAGCTGCCTTTTTTTCGGATCAATAAATTGCAAGGTATAATTCATAATAATTATTTGAGAGGGTTGAAAGTTGATATTTAGAATATCGTCACAGGTTAAAGTCGCTGTTTTAATTTTATTTTTTTTCATTTTTTCTTGGCATTTTAGCAGCATGCTGGGAGAGTTATCGATTCCTATGAAGTGCGCTGATTTCTTTTGGTTTTTTAAGTGACTATTAATTAGAGAAATGGTGGTACCAGTTGAGCACCCCAGATCGTAAATTAGACAATTTTTTACATAAAATTTGTCTATCAGATCTAGAATTATCGCATGGATTTCATCATAAAAAGGAATGGATCTTGCGACCATATCATCAAACACGGAGGCTACCTGATCGTTAAAAACAAATTTGTGAAATCGCGGATGATCTAAAAAAATTTTATCTTTTTTTTCCATATTTTCCTTCGGATGGGCGGATATAGGTGTTACCTTGACAATCCTATAATATAAATACAAAATGCATCAATTTTAAAATGCAAGGTCACTTTCATGATTTATCTAGATTATGCAGCAAGCTCTCCGGTTAAAGAAGCGGCAATAAAAGTTTTGATGCATTCAACGGTAAACGACTTTGCTAACCCCTCCAGCAATCATCAACTGGGCCTTGATTTAACGAATAAGATCAATTTAATTCGGGAAAAAATGCTCAACCTGCTGGGAATTAAACGTGGTTATCGGGTGATTTTTGTGTCATCTGCTACTGAAGCTAATAATCTGGTCATCAGAGGTCTAGCTATAAAAAAAGGCGACCATATTCTGATCTCGCCAACTGATCACCCTAGTATAAAAGTTCCCTCGTACCAATTGATGAGAGAAGGTATTAACGTTGACGCGCTCGAACATGATGAAGAAGGCTTAATTGATGAAAAGCATCTTTTTGAAAAAACCTTTTTAAAAGAGAAATTATTGGCACTTTCTTATGTCCATAATCAAAGCGGTCACATTTTTCAAATTGATAATATGGTAAAAAAAATAAAAGAGCATAATAAAAATATACACATACATGTAGATGGTGTGCAGGCAGCTGGCAAAATTAATATTAATATGCGTGATATGCTGATCGATAGTTTGACCATTTCTAGTCATAAGATGGGTGGCCCCAAGGGGATCGCAGCGCTAATTTTAAGAGAAAATGTTGACTTGCACCCACTGATCTTAGGTGGTGGACAGGAATACTCACTCCGTTCATCAACCCTTGCGGCTCCTTTGATCTTTGCTTTTTTTGCAGCCTTTTGTGAAGCAATGGAAAAAAAAGATGAACTTAACCTGAAACTTTCAAATCTTAAAGATTATATAATGGAGAATTTACCCAAACAATGTCCTGAGGTGATTTTTCCCTTTGCCAAGGCAATTACCAGTCATCACATATTAATGATGATTTTTCCCAAAATTAAAAGCGATATATTAATTCGTCACCTTGAGATGAAAAAAATCTATGTATCAACGTCGTCGGCTTGCTCATCTAAAAATAATAAGGATAACGAGGTTTTCACTCACTTGAAAATTAAAAGTGCGTATCATCAAAATGTTATCAGATTATCCATGGGGGATGAAACCACATTAGAGGAAATTCAAACCTTTATTAATGAAATAAGTTTGATCCACCAAGATTTGATTGGCATTGGGGTAAGATAAAATATGTACAAGTTACTGGTTATTAGTATTGATGAATTGTGGTTAAAGGGAAAAAACCGACCCGCTTATTTTCGGGCCATTAAAAAGCATGTGGTGGATGTTCTCACTCATTATCAAGATGAAGTAATCCCGATAAAAAATGAAGAACAGAGACTGATTTGTACCAGCGAAAAAGGATTTAACCAAGACGCCATTTTGGCCTTGCAAAAAGTTCCAGGTCTTCATTCCATTCAACCATCTAGGGCAATAGACCTTGATTTGGAAAAAATAATTGATGAAGTCGATTTGGAGTTAGCTTCCATGCGCGAAATGCCGCGGACTTTTAAGGTTATAACTAAAAGGACTAATAAAAGATTCCCCCACAATAGCATGGAAATTTCTAGATATATCGGACATTTGATTTTAAAAAAGCTACCTCAATACAAATTGGTAGTGGATGTTCATAAACCTCAGTTAGTCGTTTCCCTAAAGGTCTCTGATCAACATATTTATATTGCTACCAAAACTTATCCAGGCATTGGGGGGCAACCCTTCAATACGTCTGGTCATTTAATTACTCTCTTGTCTGGGGGATTTGATTCACCGGTGGCGAGCTTTTTGATGAATAAAAGGGGATGTCGGCAGACTTATTTATTTTTTTATGCCTATCCCTTTGTGGGCCAGAATGTTTTAGATAAAATTTTGAAATTGGTAGGAATACTTGGGCAGTATCAAAATGGTTCGAAGCTTTACGTACTACCCTTTGGTGAGTTTCAAAAAGAATTATCCGACCACATCAAGCCAGATTACCGGACTTTATTTTTTCGTAAGTATATGTTGGAGGCAGCTGCCCTTTTAAAATCCAGGTTAAAAGCCGATGCCATCATAACTGGAGATGTTTTAAGTCAAGTATCCAGTCAGACCATCGGAAATCTGGCAATAGTCGATCAATTAACACCGGCAATGGTACTTAGACCTTTAATTGGATTTAATAAAAGTGAGATAATTGAAATATCAAGAAAGATTAATACCCATGATATTTCCACTATACCTCACGATGATGCTTGTGCCATGTTTGCTCCTAAGCATCCTGTCCTTCGTCCGGACCCAGAATATTTTTTGAGTTTTGCAAAAGAGAATCAGGTAAAATATGAGGTGCTTTTAAATCAAGTCCTCGATCAGGCGGGGATTTATCAGATATCCATTGATGGAAAAATTAACCAACTAAAATAAATTTTCTCCCTTTATCCTTTTAAAATAAAGGTCTAATATAAAAGTACTTAAAAGTAGGAGATATTTTGATGAAAAAAATGCGGATATTTTTAGTATTTATTCTAGTCGTAGCAATCAGTTCAGGATTTGGGGTTTCGAAGAAGGAATTTTCAGAAAAAGATTATATTAATCCCAAAAGGGTCACAGAACTGGGATTGTTATTAAAAAGAATGCTGGATGTCTATCATTATAAAAAAATGAAGTACGACGATGATTTTTCCCAAAAAGTTTTTCAGCAATATTTAAAAAAAATTGATTATGGAAAGCAGTTTCTTCTAAAGTCACATGTGGATGAGCTTGCTAAGTACAAGCTAGAGATGGACGACCAATTCTTGACTGGCAAAATCAGCATCATCGATATGACGGATAAAATTTTTAAGGAAAGAATTAAGAAAGTAGAAAGCTTGCGCAGCTTTTTCTTTAGTAAAAAATATAAATTTTCCTTTGATAAGGATGAGTACATTGAATCTGATGCGGATAAAAGAGAATTCATGACCACCGAGGAAGAATTCAAAAATTATTGGGAAAAAAGTTTCAAGCAGGCGGTTATTGTACGCTATCTGACCTTTTTGCAGGAACAAAAAGACAGTTTGGATGAGGCAAAAGATAAAACTAAAAATAAGGACAAAAAAAAGAAGAAAAATAAAGTTAAGCAACCGATTTTATCTGAAGCGGCTTTAATGGAAAAGGCCAAAAAAACCGTAGGTAAAAAATACGAGAAACTTTTGGTACGTTTGCTAGAAGATGATCGAGGCACCCATTTGGAGAACTTTTATAATTCAGTGGCCAATATTTTTGATCCTCATACCGATTATATGCCACCCAAGCGCAAAGATGATTTTGATATTGATATCTCCGGTAGCTTACAAGGTATTGGTGCGGTTTTAACCGAAGATGATAGTTATATTAAAGTCGTGGAAATAATTCCTGGCGGTCCAGCCTGGAAAGGAAGAGAGCTGGAAGCGGAAGATAAAATTTTAGGTGTTACTCAAGGCGAGGGTGAATTAATTGATCTTATTGATATGAGAGTGGATGAGGCGGTCACCCATATCCGGGGGAAAAAAGGAACCGTCGTAAAACTTACGGTTAAAAAAACGGATAATAGTATTAAGGTTATCTCGATTACCAGAGATATTGTGCAAGTGGCAGCTTCTTTTGCTAAAGCTTCTGTGCTTCATCATAAAAAACTGGGAGTTAAAGTTGGATATATAAGGCTACCCAAATTTTATAGAGATTTTTCAGATGGTGTCAGAACGTGTACCGAAGATGTTAAAAACGAATTATTATCGCTTAAAAAGAAAGGGCTCAATGGAGTGATTCTAGATCTTCGCAATAACGGGGGCGGTGCCTTGGAAGATGCGCGCACCATTGCCGGTCTATTTATAAAATCAGGTCCAATCGTCCAAGTTCGAGATATGGAAGGGAATGTAGAAATTTATCAGGACACTGATAATGTGGTCCACTACGATGGGCCACTCATTGTGATGACTAACCACTTCAGTGCCTCTGCATCTGAGATTGTCGCCGCAGCTATGCAAGATTACCAAAGAGGTCTGATTGTGGGTGGAGCTGATACCCATGGGAAAGGCACGGTCCAAGCGGTGATTGATTTAAATCGATATCGTACGACCGAATTTCCAGATCCTCCTCCTGGGGCCTTAAAAATTACCACCCAAAAATTTTATCGGGTTACCGGGGGCTCAACTCAGTTTAAGGGAGTTACTCCTGATTTGATATTACCGGATCAATTTAGTTATGTAAAAAATCGAGAAATGGATGTTGAAAATGCTCTGCCATGGGATGAAATCAAAGGCAATAAAATTGAACTATGGACCAAACATAAAATTGATTATGAACAACTTAAAAAGAAAAGTTTAGCAAGACTCAAAACTAATGAGAGTCTAAAGAAAATCGAAAAAAGTATCGAGTATTTGACTCAAAGAAGAGATGATACCAATTTTCCATTGAAATTATCTAAAGTAATTGAACAAGACGAAATGAACAAGAAAGTTGCTGATGAACTTAAAGATGACAAACCTAATTTGGATTTGGAAGTTACTGACTTTGAAGAATCACAAACTGAGGTGGTCAAGCAGTTAAAAAATGCAAAAGAAAAAAAGCAATGGAAAGAGGATTTTGATGAAAGAAACAAGGAATGGATTGAAGAATTGCAAAAGGACGGAGTATTAATTGAAACCGTAAATATTATGAAGGACATGATTGATAATAACTAGGGGAGTTATATGAGTGATCATATAATAGATAATCATGAAATTGAGCTCATTATGGAAATTTTAGAATCCTTAGAAGATGAGCGATTAGCCGTAACGCTTTTAAAAGAATTTAATCACGCTACTTCTCATTACGGGAAACTTTTGATGAATAAGGACTTGACCCTTACGCATGATGAGTGGAAAAAAAAATGCGATCAGGCGAAGCACACCGTTGATTTAGTTGTAAAAAAAATTATGAATTTGTAAAACAGCAGGGTTTTTAATTATTATGGATGATAAAAAAAATGAACAAGAGAAAGATGAATGGACGTTTCAAGTTGATCAAGGTCAGATCAAGGAATTTGAAAAGAAGCGAGAAGAAAAGCGATTAGAAGAGCTTAGAAAAAACAAAATTAGGGATCGTAAAAAAATTCAAATTGAGGAAGTAAAAGAAGATACTCATCCTCAAAACAATCTTAGAAAAGAATTGGATGATCTCCATTCGAATGAAGAAAAAAAAGAAAACCAAAAAAGAGAGCGTGCGGCTTTAGCACCACATCTGTCTAGGTTTGCGGCTTATCTTATAGATATACTTTTTATCGGGCTTTTGTTTTTTGCTTTTTTCAAAACTCCCGCCACGGGCCTGATATTTGAGCAGGTGAAAATATTTTTGAATGTGGATGTCATAGCAAAGACTAAACAGCTTTTAATAATTGAAAAGCCCCAAAGTAAAGTTGATCAATCGAAAAAAATTGAAGTTCAAACACAGCTTGCAGATGCTAGACCCGAATTTAAAAAAACTGAGATGGATTTTATTCATGATCGCCCCAATTTTACTGAAACTGCCAGTCAATTGGACGCGTATCGTGTATCGCTTTTAAAATTCTTGGAACAAAATAAAATCAAATTAGAACCGGTTAAAATGTATTCCGTTTTGATGTTCAGTTTTTTATATTTTTTCCTCTTTATTTTTTCTGTCATGTGCTGGGGCAAGACTCCCGGTAAAAAGATCTTAGGCTTACAAGTGGTAGGGGAAAAAGGGGATATCCTTAGGTGGAGACCTGCTTTTTTTCGTGAGACCGTCGGAAAGTATATTTTCTTATTTGGGGTGGTGACGATTTTGTTTACTAAAAAAAGACAATCGTTATACGACATGTTCTTCCATTCGAAAGTTATTAAATATGATGATCGATTGTTTAATCAGGAAAAAATATCCAAAATGGTTTGAGTTTATTCAATCTCTAAATTGAGAATAAAATCCGACTGGCTGGTAGCCGCATTAAGGGCCTCATCTTTGCTGATGATTTTCTTTTTATAAAGATCCATAAGATGTTGATCAAAACTTTGGCTATGATTACCACTTTTTCCCCTACCTTCCTTAATAATACTGATAAGTCTGCCAAAATCATCTTTGCCAGAAATACAATCTTTCACACCAGGATTGGTAATCATGATCTCAAGTGCCACCACATTTTTGTTGTCCAAACTGCGTAGCATTCTTTGGCTAATCGTAGAATAAAGATTATCAGCGAGACGGTTACGGGCCTCTTGCTGCTCCTCTTCAGGAAACATGGAGATAAGTCGTCCAATGGTTTTCATGGCATCTGTGGTGTGAACGGTGGCAAAAACGGTGTGACCGGTTTCAGCTGCCATCAGGGCAATCGAGATGGTTTCCAGATCTCGCAACTCACCAATCAACAATACATCGGGATCTTGCCGGAGGGCACTTCGCAAAGCTATGTTATAATTTTTAGTGTCAATGCCCACTTCTCGTTGGGATATCCGGGAATTGATTTGGGTGTGAATGTATTCCACCGGATCTTCAATGGAGATGATGTGGCAGTTTCTTTCATTGTTGATATGATTGATCATGGCTGCCAAAGTAGTACTTTTACCACTGCCGGTGGCGCCGGTGACGAGTATTAATCCCCGCTCCGCTAGAGCGATATCGGCCAAAATGGTAGGGAGTTTTAATTCTTTAATGGTAGGAATTTTATCCCGGATAAGGCGGCAAATGACACCGAATTTTTTTTGGAATTTAAAAACATTATAACGGATTCTGCAAATGTTTTCCGCGCTATAACTGCCATCTAGTTCATTGACGTCATCAACTAATATATCAGCCCCAGTCATTAATTTTATAATATCGACCATGTTTTCTCGTGTGAAAACTTTAGTACGAATGGGTACCATTTCACCTACAATTCTAAAACAAGGAGCCTCATCCTCTCGGATGTGGATATCAGAAGCGTTGTTATCAAGAGCTGCTTGTATTAGGGAGTGTAAATGTTTGCTACCAAATGCCATAAGTTATAATAATATTAAAAAAAGACTAATACAAGATGTTGTAGCATGGATGTCTTTTAAATCAATTATTATACATTTTTTTTCATTTCATAATTCCATTTCCAAATTGCAAAGATGGCAGGATAAACCAAAAGTTCCATGGCAAAGGAAGTGATAACTCCTCCGAGCATTGGTGCGGCTATTCTTTTCATAACGTCTGCTCCAGCATCAGCCGTGCTGGCAAACATTATGGGTAACAAAGCAATGAGCAAAGTGCCTACTGTCATAACCTTGGGGCGTATACGTTTGACAGAACCATCATGAATGGCCTCTTTAAGATCGTTAAAGGTATTCATTTTTTTGCGTTTTTTCGCATTTTCATAGGACAAATCCAGATATAGCAGCATGAAAATTCCGGTTTCCGCATCGACCCCAAGCAAAGCAATAAGACCAACCCACACGGCAATACTCATATTATAGCCAAGTATGTATAGCAGACAGATGGCACCGATGGCAGAAAATGGCACGGCAGTTATGATAATTGCTGTTTTGATCCAACTTTTGGTATTGGCATAAAGTAGTAGCAAAATTAAACAGAGGGTAATGGGTACGATGATAGTTAATTTTTCAGCAACCCTTTGCATATTTTCAAATTGTCCACTCCAAACCAGGGTTACTCCGCTTGGGAGAGTAAATTGTTGATTGATAATATTTTTGGCATTGTTTACGTAGGTGCCTATATCAATATCAGCAATGTCGATATAAACATAACTAGTGAGTAATCCGTTTTCATTACGAAGCATGGCAGGACCTTGAACCATTTCAATATGGGCCACTTCACCCAGCGGAATCATGGCACCTTTGGGAGTAGAGAGCAGAATTTTTTTTAGGGCATCTGGATTTTTCCGATAATCAAAGGAATAGCGAATATTAACACTATAACGTTCTCGCCCTTCAATGGTAGTGGTAACCGGTTCGCCTCCTATGGCACTCATTAAGATATCTTGGGCCTCACCTGTTGTAATACCATAACGGGCCAGCTTTTCCCGATCAAAATGAAAATCAAGAAAATATCCTCCGGTAACCCGTTCAGCAAAAACACTGCGGGTTCCTTTAATTTTGCTGATGGCCTTTTCCAGTTCAATACCGGTTTTTTCCACCAAAGTTAAATCATTACCCATAACCTTGATTCCCACCGGGGTGCGGATACCGGTAGTTAGCATATCGATGCGATTGCGTATGGGCATAGTCCAAGCGTTGGTAGTGCCAGGAAATTTGGTTTTACTATCCATTTCGGCAATGAGTTCTTCATAACTCATAAAGCTGGGGCTCATCCAGGAAAACGGCCATTGCATAAAGCGAGGTAAGAATGAATACCAACGTTCTTTTTCCCTCCACTGGCGTTGATCTTTTAATATCACCGTGGTTTCCATCATGGAAAAAGGGGCGGGATCAGTGGCGGTGTCCGCTCTGCCGGCCTTGCCAAAAACTCTTTCCACTTCTGGAAATGATTTGAGTACTTGGTCTTGCTTAATTAATAATTCCTGGGCCTCTCTTACCGAAATACCCGGCATAGTCGTGGGCATATAAAGAATAGTTCCTTCATTTAATGGCGGCATGAATTCCGAACCTAATTTGAAAAAAACCGGAATTGTCAGAATCAAGACTAGCAAGGTAGTTATCACTACTTTGTATCGATGCTCCACCACCCAATAAACCATGGGGCCATAAATTTTAAAGAAAACTTTGCTTAAGAAATGATTTTCTTCAGGATGGATTGTCCCCACCAAAATGGTGTTTCTAAGCTTTGACCACCAGAGTGGTTTTAAATTTTTATAAGTAAATGCATTCATGGCCACTCGTAAAGCTGGGTCAAGGGTGATTGCCAAAATAGCCGCGACAATCATAGACAAGTTTTTAGTGTATGCCAGGGGTTTAAACAGTTTTCCTTCCTGGGCCTCCAACACAAATATCGGAATAAAAGCAACTGCGATAACCAGCAGCGAATAAAAAGATGCGGGAGCTACTTCTTTGATAGCACTTACAATAACCGTATGCTTATCCCCACTTTTATCGCTACGATCCCACTCTTCCAAATGTTTATGAGTGTTTTCTACCACGACTATGGCGGCATCTACCATGGCACCGATTGCAATGGCGATTCCTCCCAGACTCATAATATTGGCACTTATACCTAAAAAATACATGGGAATAAAACTAATCAAGACTGCCAGGGGCATAGTGATAACAGGAATTAGCGAACTCGGAATATGCATTAAGAAAATAAAAATTACTAAAGAGACAATGATCATCTCCAGTACCAGTTCATGGGTCAGGGTATTGATGGCCTTTTTAATAAGATCTGAACGGTCATAGGTGGTGACGATTTCAATTTCAGAAGGAAGAGATGCTTTCACTGAATTTAATTTTTCCTTGACCGCATCAATCACCGTATTGGCATTTTCTCCATGGCGAATAATGACAATCCCGCCGACCGCATTTCCTATTCCGTCAAGATCACTTACCCCCCGGCGCATTTGTGGCCCAAGAGCGACCTTGGCAATATTTTTAATATAGATCGGGGTGCCGTTATCATAATCCACTACGATATTTTCAATATCCAATACATTTTTAATATATCCCCGGGCACGAATCATATATTCAGCGCCGGCAATTTCCAGAACCCGGGCACCAATCTCATTATTACTGCTTTTAACGGCAGCAATAATTTTAGGTAGGGGAATTTTATATATTTGCAAAGCACTGGGATTTAATTTTATTTGATATTCTTTTTGAAATCCTCCTATAGAAGCCACTTCAGCTACTCCGGGTGTAGCTGACAGTACATATTTTAAAAACCAGTCTTGTATAGTTCTAAGCTCTGCCAGAGAATGTTTTCCGCTGGTATCTTTCAGAGCATATTGGAAAACCCAACCCACCCCAGTGGCATCCGGGCCTAGTTGCGTTTGCGCACCGGTTGGGAGTGAGGCATTTATTTTAGAGAGATACTCCATCACCCGGGAGCGGGCCCAGTATGGATCGGTTCCATCTTGGAAAATTACATAGACGTAAGAAAAACCAAAATCAGAAAATCCACGAATATCTTTAACATTGGGTGCTCCCAGCAGTGCGCTTATAATAGGATATGTGACCTGGTCTTCAATGATATCTGGAGAGCGGTCCCACTGGGTGTAGATGATTACCTGGGTATCAGATAAATCTGGAATGGCATCGATCGGAATTTTTTTCATCGACATCCACCCAGCAATAGTGAGTAGAAGTACTCCAACGAAAACCAAGAATCGATTATTAATCGAAAAATCTATAATTTTTTCAATCATAAAAGTTCCTTAGGTTACATGCAATGATTCATTTGTTCGTGCCATTTTTGTCCTTCGGGACAAACTGGACTTTGGGCCTTGACGGTATCTCTCGTTCCAACCATGCGTGATTCTGAGTCAACCAGAAAATTAGCACTGGTCACTATTTTATCGCCGGCCAAAACCCCTTGCTCTACTGCCACTTCGTCACCCGCATAATGTTTTATGGTAATAGTCCTTGGTTCAATAACTCCATTGTCTTGGATCACAAAAACCCAAGCTTCTTTGCCCGTGTCCATCACGGCATCATAGGGGATAACCACTTGCTCGCCCAAAGGGGAGAGAATGCTTACTTCCACATAGGATTCCGGACGCAAATCAAGAGGGGCATTTTTTAAGGAGATCCGAACTTTGGCGGTTCTAGTTTGTGGATTGATCACCCGGTCAACCGAGACCACTTCACCAACAAGTATTTTCCCCCGCAATGATTGTCTGGTTATCTTGGCCTTAAGTCCTGGCTTAATATGGGGCAAATCCATTTCATATACTTCAGCATAGATCCACAGACGATCACCGTCTCTGGGAATCAAGTAATTGGTGTTTAAATGAGAAGAATTTTTTAGGGCAGTAATCTGAGAGTCGGACAGGCCCAATATTTTCAGGCGCATTTTAGCTGATTCAACCATGGCCTTAGCTGAGCGCTTGACATCCGCAACCGGAGAGTCTTGCACGCTAGTTTCTTGCTTAATGGCTTCAATATATTCATTTTGCGCTGAAAAAAGTTCGGGATCAAAGGCCACTCTACCGGCCGTATCAATGGATTTAAACAGTTCTTTTTTTAAAACAATTCCAGTTTTGATGCCAATCATTTCCTGTTTGGCTTGATCAAGCACAATGGTTCCGTGACCTTCGGGTGCATTATCATTAGTTTTGATGGTAGCTGGTGCGGTGGATGCTTTAATCAGATCCATACCACAGATCGGGCATTTGCCGGGTCTGTCTTGGTGAATTTGAGGATGCATGGAACAAGTATAGTATTCTTCACTTTGGTGACTATTGGTATCTTGGTGTTTGGAGCATCCGGAAATATTTATAACGAAACCAAGCATAAGGATGGTAAAAATAAATAATTTCATAAGATATCTCCAAAGGGCAAAGTGCTAATGGATTTGCCTGTAAGACGTTCGAAGGAGGCAAGTGTTTCCGAAAAATCTTTGAGCTCCTGGTAATAAGAAATATGTATTCCATATAAAGTTCGTTCACTATCTAGCAATTCCATAAAACTGGTCCGGCCAGATTTGTAGGCAAAACGAGAGGAGTTAATGGTGGACTCGGCTTGAGGAATAAGGGTGGTGGTGTAAAGTTTTAATAATTTTTGTTTGGCAATAATTTTTGCACCCAAACTGCGTTGTTCAAAATTAATTCTTCTTTTGGTTTCTTCGTGGTTTAAAACTGCACTGGCTGATTTGGCGGAAGCGGAGGAATATTCACCGGATTCCTTGGCAAAAAACCAGAGGGGAATTTTCATTTCCAGCGCAATGCTTTTTTCATCGCTGTCTTGTTCCAAAGATTTTTGGAAGGTAATTTTAAAATCGGGCAGAAAATTATCTCTTGCCAATTTTTTCATAGCACTGGCTTCTTCAACGTATAATGAAGCCATGTTTAAGATAGGTGGAGGAGTTATCACCTGTTCCACTAATTCATTGGTGGAAACGGTTAAGGAGGGAATGGGAAGATTTTTAGTATTAAGAGGATTTTCAATCCCAAAATATTCTTTAATCCGAGCTTGCTCACTGGCGATATCTTGTTGAGCTACCAGCAAATCTTTTTCAAGATTGGCCTGTTCAAAATGGGCCTTCATTTCATCTTGGGCCGAAACATGCCCGGTGATGCGCCGGCTTTCGGCAATGCGGGCGATTTCTCGCAGCAGATCTTTTTGAGCGTTTAAGTATTCCAAGTTTTTTTCCAGCATGAAAAGGGAATAAAAAGCACTGATCACTTGTTGTCTTACTTCCAATTTTTTATTGATTAATTCTTCCTTTGCAATAAGGGAGCGTTTAGTTTGAATATTGGCCCGGTTAAAATATTTGGAGGGAAAGAGAATTTCCTGAGACACACTCCAGGATTTCATTTCATTTTCTTTCATAAATCCAAGCATCGGATTGTCCGGATAATAAAGTGGCCTTATTTCTTTGCTAGATGCCGTATGCAAGTTTTTGGCAGATTCAATCAAGGGATGGTTTTTTAAAACTTGTGCTAGAGCTTCAAAGAGGTCGATGTCTTTAGCAAAAATGGTGGAAGGGGGTAAAACAAACAATATTAAGAGAAATATTTTCATGAATAACCCTTCCACTGTTTTTTAGAACTTTTGTTACAAATTTATTTCTTAACTAGGGGGATTCGTTCTAATACAATTCCCTCCGCTTCCATTTTTTTGATAACTTTAGCAGGGTCTTTTTTAAATTCTTTTACGCAATCTTGACAGCAAAAGTAGACTCTTTTCCCCTCGTGATCCGCATAAATGGTTCGAGATATCGGTGCTCCTAGAATTGGACAGGTGGTTTGAGTCTTGGTGATGGTGGCCTTGTCACTCATGTCTTTTATTTTTTCATGAGCATGTTCAAGATCTGCAAAGCTAATACCGGCAAATATAAAACAAATCAGCATCGTGAATATTTTCATAGATACTCCTTAATAATTAACCCTTTCTTAATGAGTGTTAAAAATAATTAGTTTATTACACTTTCAATTGATAAAAAAGCGTTTTTTACCCTTTGTTTTAAAACCCAAGTTTCGCTTAGGCAGGAATAGCCTCCCCGGCCCCAACCTTCGCCCCAGCTATTGGCAGTGATGAAACACACCTGTCCTTCTTCGGCGTGATATTTAGCAGGCAAGGGTATATAGCCAATTAGTAAAATGGCGTGCCCTTCGGCGTGAGAATCCATCTGGCCTTTGCTTTTAGAATTTTTGTAAGTGATAAAACCGTTGGATAGATAGAAATTGGGAGTTAAGGTAAATCCCGCAATGACTGGTTTACCGGCATCAAGTGCTGCCATGGTTTCTGGCAAACTGTTAAGACGCTTATAGTGGTTGATTTTAACAAATCCTTCTTGGCAAGTTTGTCCCAAGGGAATCTGAGTTTCATTATTATTGATGCTGACTTCCTTGTAGGGACAAAATTTTTCCAAGGGAATGTCTGGCATTTTGGCCTGCATGGATTGGTCGTATCCCTGGGCGGCCCATGATCCTTTGCTGGAGCAGGGGGCCTGCTGGCAACCAGGCCTTGATGACCAGTAAAAATATTGTTCAGATAAATCACTTTCAATATTATTGGACTTTAACAAAATCTCAATGGCCCTGATGCCGGAAAAGGCGGAGCAAGTTGGCCGCTTTCCTTGGTTACGAATAGGTATATCCATGGCGTTTTTGATCAGTCGGTAATCACTGCTACTTAATTTTTCCACATAATTTTTAGTCAGAGGAGTGATTTGAAAATCATGTGCGCCTGCTTGTAATTTTTCCTCATGCTCTTCCAAATTAAAAGTATTTTTCCTATAGGTTTTGATGTTGCTTAAAAATTCTTTACGCATTTTTTCCCATTGCTCACGGGTTTTTTTGACTTCAGCGTTCCATGCCGAAAGGGTGGCCTGATTTTCATTTTTAAGCTTTTTTAGATTTTCTTCATTTTCTGATCTTATCTCTGCATAAATGTTATCATCTTTCTTATAGTATTTTTTCTTGAAGGCGGCATCCTTTTCATCTTCTTTTTGCTTTTTAAGCGCCTCTTTATTTTTCTTTAATAGCTCTTGAATTTTTAATTCTCCCGCCGTAATTGGCTTGGGTGTTTCGGTAGGAACGATGGTGGGAGTCGGAGAGTGGGTAGGGATGGGGGCCGGTGCAGGTGCCGGTTGATTTTCAATGAGGGGTTGCATTTTTTTCTCAATGCCAATATCACTAAAAAGGGTTTCTAAAATAATTTTGGTTTGTTTGCTAGGATTTTGATCATTTTCACTACTGGCGTGGATGATTTCTGCTAGCGATTTAAATGAAATAAGCACCAAAAAGATTAAAAAATATTTCATAACATTCCCTCATTAAAGTTTTATGAGAAAAGATATCATGCCATCTCACAAAAAAAAAGGGGAACCAAACGGTTCCCCTTCTTTTATTAACTAACTAAATTCAAATTAGAAAGTAATTGTTGTTCCAACAGCAGCAACAGTAGCTTTAAAACCACCGCCAGCAGCAACAGCAGCTACGTTCAAAGTTGCATCTTCTTGTTCTTTTTCAACGATTCCGTAAGAAGCTCTTACAGATACATTTTTATGAAGTTCTTTGATGAAAGCAAATGCCATTTGAGTAGTATTGTTTTTAGCAGCATTGCCAGCAACATTTTTGTCTTCATTTGACATTTTACCGTAAGTCATTGCAACTGTATTGGTATCCATGAATGTATACTTACCAGTAACCATCATTTGAGTTGTTTCATAAGGCTTAGCAGCAGCAACGTCGGTGTCTGTAGCTTCTGACATTGTATACATACCAGTTAGTCCAAAGCCCATCATGCCAAAACTTGCGCCAAAACCCATGACTGAAGCGTCTTTCATGCCAGCTCCTGAAACTATATCATAAACAGCGTATACGCCTAAATTCATGCCATTCATTTCTTTTTCAAAAGAAGCTTGGTTGCTCCAGAAAGTATTTTTCTTGCCAGCAAGAGCAATGTCGTCATTGTTATCGATTGTGGTATAAAACTGGAATCCACCAATAACAGGCGTTTTATAACCAACTAATTCTTTTCTGGATCTGTAAGTATAACCAATACCGTATGCACCTAAAGCGTGGTCATTTTTAATCGGTACATAGCTTTCATTGACAAGAGGTGTAGTACTATCGTCAGGAGTAGAAGGTAGAGCATTTGTGATATCTATAGCTTCTAAGCCTGCACTTGTTCCACTTAAAGGATCAAGTTTTAAACCAAGCATGTCGCCGGCAACATAAGTTTGTCCAGCAATGATTGATCCCCAAAATCCACCCATGTCAACGTAAGACTCTCTGATACCAATAGTGTTAGTACCTGAGTTTAAGCCCATTTCTAAAACGTATTTAGCAGTATGGTCATTAAAACCGTATTCGCCTTTTACGCCAATTCTTGATTCTGAATTTGCAACATCTACCGAACGGATGTTCTTAATTTCTTTTGAGTCAGTTTGTTCTGCATCCAAATTTTTCATTTGGATTTCTCGATTTACTTTTCCGTAGATTGTTGGCATAACATCTGCGATTGCAGGAACTGCTAACAACATACCAAGTGTAATTACAAATAATTTTCTCATCAATACTCCCTTAGTTATGATTAATGATTAATATTAAAACCTATACAATACAAAAATTATAAAGTTTGTTTTTTATCTTTACAACACTTTTGTGCTATATCTTTATAAAAAATTTATTAAGTTTTGATTAGGAAAGTGGTCCTACAGGAAAATAAAAGATGGAAAAAAAGAAAATTTTGATTATTAGATTTTCCAGTTTTGGTGACATTATTCAATCCATGTCTGCCATCGATTTACTTAAAATGATGTATCCTTTAAGTGAAATTCATTTTGCTACCAAAAAAGAATTTGCTTCGCTAGTTAAACTGCATCCTGATGTGGATGAAGTTTTTGCTTTTGATAAAAAAGAAGGACTGCTGTCATTTATTAATAAAATCCGAAAGCACCACTACGAGCTGGTTTACGACGCCCATAAAAGTATTCGCTCGCAACTTATTACCAGATTATTGTATAATTCACTTCTTCATTATATATGTACTAAATCCATTGATCCGGTGGTGGTCACTCGAGATAAAGATCGCTTCAAAAGATTTCTTTTATTTTTTTGCCGCAAGAATTTTTTCCCGAAGCCTTTTAGAGGTCGAGTTTCTTTTCAAGCACCACTTTTAAAACTTATAAAATCTGATCCGGTCATCAAAAAAATAGCGTTTAATTTTGGAGAAATGAGGGATCAAAATGGATATCTTAAAATATGTCAAGAACTTGACAAGAAAACTCTTACCATCGCTCCTTCGGCCACTTGGGACATGAAAAAGTGGCCACTCTCCCATTGGTTACAATTGATAGAAAAACTTCCTGATTATCGCTTCATCATTCTCGGTGGACCCAGTGATACCTACCTGCAAGTGTTTGAAGAAAAATTTGGAAAGCGAATTATTAATTTAGCCGGTAAATTAAACTTGATAGAAAGCTGCTATGTCGTCAGTAAATCAAATGTTCTAATTGCTGCAGACACCGGTCTTTTACATGTGGGAGATTATCTGGGAATTCCCACGATCGCCCTTATCGGTCCGACCGCCTTCGGTTTTCCTTCGGGAGATAATTCCATCACCCTTGAGGTCAGTTTGCATTGCAGGCCTTGCACTAAAGATGGCAGAGGCAAATGTTCCCAAGCCGTTTATCAAAAATGTTTAGTGGATATTACCCCAGATCGGGTGATTGATACCTTATTTTCAAAATGTATCCCAAAAGCCTAATCAAATGGTCCAAACGGTATTTGTTCCTAATGGTTTTCCTAAAAATTTCTGTCCCGGAAGGGTGCTTGGATTTCAATTCTGATCTATTACTACAGTTGGAACTATAGAGGTTGATATTGAAGTCATCGTTGGTGCCGCCCATGGCAATAGGAATGTCAGAAATTACACCTAAAAAAATTGGATCAAAATGAGTTTGAGGATTTAAGGTTCCAAATTGGAACCTTAAAAAAATCAATACGAGGAGACTTCACAGTTTTTAGTCGGAAATTTTAAGATGATTGTGTCGGAGGGTAAACTTGATAGAGTTATTTATTCACTTTTATTAACCCAGCAAAATAAGTTCTTCCTAAACTATTTTCTTCCGCATATCCCAAAGTAAATTACTGATATAGGCCCGTCTCTTTTCCCGGGTAGCGACACTTAAAAGCTTGTTGATCTTTAAATTATCCGGATCGGAATATAAGAGAATCAAAAGTTCTTGAATGAAGTTGGTGTTTAAGGTGATGTAGTTATCAGTGCCAATCCCCAAGCGCAGTCCTTTTTTCTCCCACCAGGAAAAGGGGTGATCTTTATAATAATCAAAACGACCGGTCAGTTTTAAATTGGAAGTGGGAAGGGAGATTAGCGGAACATTTTTGTTGATCATATGATTTAAAACATCATGCTGATAATGTTCCGTTTCCAAGGCCGTATGAAACTTCGTCTTAATAAAGCTGGTAATTTCACTGTCTGACAGCGGAATACCTTGATAAAGTTTTTCGGGGATATTAAAATCCGGCCAGTCCATATGTTTGACTTCATTATATTCATGGGTGTGTTCTTTGAGAGGGATTTTTTGTTGATTATCCTTGATCACCCGATCCACAATTCTTTGGTAATAAAAATTGGGATTGATACCGAGACTTATGCCATGTTCGAGAGTGTCGATTCTCCAGATGTTGAGGGCGTTGTCGACGGATTGCACGCCTTTTCTAAGAGTTTCAAAAGACTCTCCATGATGACTGCGGATTTTTAGTCCTTTATACTGTAGTCTCCTAAAGCCATGTTTCATCTCCATGAAATGGACTTTGCGAAAAAGTTCTTTTTCATTTCCCACCGTATCGACTTCTTTTAGATAAGGTGCCAATTCGGGAAATTTTTCCAGCAAATCCAAAATGGTTTCTACTTGGTGATCGATATGATCCTTTTTGGATTTGAAACGGGTTTGATCATAAAAATCAAGTTCTTTTCGAAAACACGGAGTTAAAACAAAATCAAAATCGTTATGTTCTTTTTTGAATTGCATGAATCCATCATATAGTCCAAGCACCACGTCTTTGGAGCTTAAATAATTTTCGCTAGGGAGGATTTCCTCTTTGAGTCCGCTTATGCGTGATAAAGTGAATTTGAGTCGAATTCGACCTACGTTATAATTGTTATATAGGTTGGAGGCCATATGATAAGCAGCCTCTTGGTGAATTTGACGATCCTTTAAAATAAGTTTGGGGAGAAAAAGAATTTTCAAATATTCATCAAAATGCTGATGATCTTTTAAACAGATCAGCTTCCTTATATCATCAGGGCCTTGAATGCCATGATAAGAAAATTCGTACACATTTTTTAACAGCTTTTCAATTTTATCTTTTTTAGGCCCGTTTAAGATTTTCATTAAATGCGGATAAATAAATTCGGGTGTGAGTGAACCAGTTAAATGAATATGTTCTTCGTGATATCTCAAAGGGAAGGATTTAAAAAATTCAAACATCGCATGAGAAAAAGGGTGGGTAAGTAAATCTTTGATAGGAATTTTTTTAGAGCGATTTTGATAAAGAAGGTCGGCAAAAGATTCAATGAATTTTTTTGATTCCTCATCGTAGTCCAGATAGTTGGATTTTAAAAGTAGTTCAATCGTGTTTCCAAGGGTGAGTCCATTGGTTTCACTAACGATTCGAATAACTAAGTTGGTTAATTTTTGAATTGGGTTTGGCATACAATATTTGTAATATTTCAGTTTGTTAACTTCGTCCTATTTAGAGTATAATTATTTGAATACCAATGTCCAGTCTTTAGATTTTCGAGGTTGTAATGCTAACTTGGAGTATTAGAGAAATTGAGTTGCCACTGAAATTTGTTTGGAAAATTGCCAGAGGAAGTGTTACCACCAAAACTAATTATATTGTAGAAGTTTTTGGTGGAGATTTGAGCGCTGCCGGAGAAGTTTCGATTTGTACTCGGTTTGGCGAAACACCTGAACAAATAATCGAAGGGTTTAATAAATTTACCAGCTCCTTGCCAGGACAGGTGCGGAGTGTGGAAGAATTGATAGATTTTTTAAACGATCTTGAGCTACCTGGTTCACTACGGTTTGGAATCGAGTCCGCTTTTGTATCTTACCTTTCCCAGTTGTCAGAAAAACCCGTGGAAGAGTTACTGGGACAAAAAAGTGTTAATGTTTTGGAAACTTCTATCTCGCTTCCTATTATGCCCGTCGGGGATATCAAGAAATTTATTGATGATTATGATCTTACCCGTTTTAAAACTATGAAGGTAAAAGTTGGCAAGGACTCAGACCCCGATTTTATCACGGAAGTGCTCAAACATTTTTTTGGCAAAATTTGTATTGATGCCAATGAGAGTTTTAATAACCCGGACGAGGTTTTGCAATTTTTAGAAAGGCAGGATTTGGAGAAGA
>Ga0156359_110_pt1 | contig 22810 bp, 23 predicted proteins | sample RifOxyA1_FD_108004 | JGI IMG/M metagenome (GOLD analysis project Ga0156359, IMG submission 108004) | Bdellovibrionales bacterium RIFOXYA1_FULL_36_14 | reverse complement strand
TGATATGAACCGATCAGTGGCAAATGAAACCCAAGAAATGGTTTTATAAAATATAAAAAATGAAAACCATCAATAGAGAATACAAGTATGGCTTTTCTACGGACATTGATTCTTTTAAATTTAACATAGGACTCTGTGAAGACACCATATTACAGATATCGAAAATAAAAGAAGAACCCCCATGGTTACTTGATTTTCGGCTTAAAGCTTACCAACATTTTAAAACCTTAACCCCGCCCAATTGGGCAAATTTAAAAGTTCCTCCTATTAATTTGGCTGAAATTTATTATTACAGCGCACCCAAATCTTTCAATGAAAAAAAATCCTTGGACGAAGTTGATCCGGAATTGCTTAAAACCTTTGCCAAGTTAGGCATTCCACTAGAGGAACAAAAAAGATTATCTTCGGTAGCAATAGATGCGGTTTTTGATAGCGTATCTTTAGGTACCACCCATGAAGATAAACTTTCAAAGCTTGGAATAATTTTTTGTTCCATTTCAAAGGCCATCAAAGAATACCCCGAGCTTGTAAAAAAATATTTAAGTTCCGTTGTACCACACACAGATAATTATTACGCTGCTTTAAACTCAGCAGTCTTTACTGACGGCTCCTTTGCTTATATTCCAAAGGGAGTTAAGTGTCCGATGGATTTATCCACCTACTTTAGAATTAATGAAGGTAAAACCGGACAATTTGAACGCACACTTATTATTGCCGAGGCGGGCAGCTTCGTTAATTACTTAGAGGGTTGCACAGCTCCCCAAAGGGATGAGAACCAGCTCCACGCCGCGGTAGTTGAATTAATTGCCATGGATGATGCCGAAATAAATTACTCCACGGTACAAAATTGGTATTCGGGAACTCACGAAGGAGTCGGCGGCATTTATAATTTTGTCACCAAAAGAGGTAAATGCTTAGGCGTTAATTCCAAAATATCCTGGACTCAAGTAGAAGCCGGATCGGCTATCACCTGGAAATATCCAAGCTGCCTACTTATCGGTGAAAATTCTCAGGGAGCCTTTTATTCAGTGGCGCTAACAAATGGGCACATGCAGGCGGACACCGGAACCAAGATGACCCATATTGGTAAAAATACCAAAAGTACCATTATTGCAAAGGGTATATCTGCAGATCAATCTAATAACACCTACCGAGGTTTAGTCAAAATACTTCCTAATGCCCAAAACGCTAGAAATTACTCTCAGTGTGATTCTATGCTGGTTGGAGAAAAATCCAAAGCCAACACTTTCCCGTATATCGAAGTTAAAAATAACTCAGCAACAATTGAACATGAAGCTTCCACTTCCAAGATAAATGAAGATCAACTTTTTTATCTGGAGTCGCGGGGAATTGACAGGGAAAAATGCATTTCTATGATTATCAATGGTTTTTGCAAAGATGTTTTTAAAAAACTGCCCTTGGAATTTTCCGCAGAAGCTGCCAGATTACTCGAAATAAAGCTGGAAAACAGCGTTGGTTAAGGATTTATATGCTCAAAATAAATAATTTGCATGTCATGGTGGATAACAAATTAATACTCAAAGGCATTGATCTGGAAGTCAATCGAGGTGAAATTCACGCAATTATGGGCCCCAATGGCTCTGGAAAATCAACTCTTGCTAAGGCCATGGCAGGTCATCCCAATTACCAAATAGTCGAGGGTTCTATTGAATTTTTTGATGGACAGGAATACATCAACCTAGCTGATTTGGAAATTCATGAAAGGGCCAAAGCGGGAATATTTTTAGGGTTCCAATATCCCACCGAAATACCCGGAATTTCCAACCTGGGTTTTTTAAGGGAATCGGTTAACAACGTCTGGAAGGCCCAAGGCAAAAAGCTGCTAAGCAAGGACGATTTTGTAGAATTTTTACGACCGATTATGGAAATTTTGAAAATGAAAGAACTTTTTCTTGATCGCTCGATTAACGAAGGTTTTTCAGGTGGTGAAAAAAAGAAAAATGAAATATTACAATTGATGGTTCTTGATCCCAAGATTGCTATCTTGGACGAAACTGATTCGGGACTGGACATTGATGCTCTAAAAGTCGTAGCCGATGGTATTAATCGCTTTAAAAGACCGGAAAACGCCACCATCTTGATTACCCATTATCAACGATTGCTTGATCATATTATCCCCGACTTTATTCATGTCCTAGGGGACGGAAAAATAATCAGATCAGGTACTAAAGACCTGGCGCTTGAATTGGAACTTAAAGGTTACAATTGGGCCTAAAGGAGAAGAGATAAATGACTTACTCATCATCATTAGTAAATTATTTATCTAACGAAATTTCTCATGGTGACCCTATGTTCCACGAGAATACTCCTTTAACTCAACTTAAAAAAAAGTTGCTGCCTCTTTTTAAAATGAGCTCCTTCCCCAGCAATAAAGATGAATTTTTCCGCTACAGCAAAATTAAAGAAACTGATTTTGATAATTTGGAATTTAATCATCAACCAATTACCAATACATCTTCATCGCTCATTTTAAATCAATTTTCAAATTATTTTAAATACAAAATTATTTTCATTAATGGTGAACTATCCCTCGAACAAACCACCCTACCCTCTGGCATATTCCTAAAGAAAATAACTAGTAATGAGGAAACCCAAGAGGTAATGAATTCGCTAGATCAAGCTAATTTTTTTAGTTTAATGAATATACTCTATTCCCGTAACCTTTATGAGTTAACCATCCCTCCCCATTATAAATCTTCGGAAATCATTAGTATTTTTCACATTACTTCTGGGGATTTCAAACAACACTTATCTACGCCTTGTATATTTATAAAAGCTTTGGAAAATTCTTATGCCAATCTTATCTCACTTCATCTTTATTTAGGAATAGAACCTTATTATTATGTTTCTAATTCTGCTCTCTACTTAAGTTTAGAAGACGGTGCCGTAATTGATTTCTCCAAGTTACAAATAGAATCGGAAACAAGTTTGCACATTAGTACACTACAGGCCAATTTAAAGCAAAATTCCATATTAAACACTCAACTCATTTCTCTGGGGGGTAATAATTCCAGAGAAAACCAAAAAATCCATTTGCTAGGGCAAAATGCTAGGGCAAATCTTTATGGACTATATGATTTAAAAAACGAAATGCAAGCCGATCATTATATTGATCTGATTCACCAACATCCAGAGACTTATAGTCATCAAATATTTAAAGGCATCTTGAGAGATCAATCCCACGGGGTCTTTACCGGCAAAGTATCAATAACCAAAGATGCTAAGCATTCCGTTTCAACTCAACTTAATAAAAATATCATTTTAGGCGACACCGCTCAAATGACTTCTCGTCCGCAACTAATGATTGACACTGACGATGTAAAATGTACTCATGGATCAGCCACTGGTCAAATGGATCCCGAACAGCTTTTTTATCTAAAAACCCGAGGAATTGATGATAACCAGGCTAAAAAAATGCTCTACCATGCCTTTGCTCGGGAAATAATCGAAGCATCCCCATGCGGAAAAATAAAGCAGATTTTAAATAATTTTATATTAAATGATGCTGATGAAAACTTATCTTTAGATTTAAATTACTCTAACCGGTGCCAGCATGGAATCTTCAGTTTTACATAAATTACCTTTCAAAGATTTTGATGTTTTAAAAATCAGAAATGATTTTCCTTTTTTTAATAGATCAAACCATCTATTAAAAAATATAGTATATTTAGATAATGCCGCCACTACCTTAAAACCCCAAATCATGCTCGATGAACTGTTAAATTATTATAAATATGAAACCGCCAATATCCATCGCAGTAACCATCAATTAGCCTCCATTTCCACCTACAAATTTGAAGAAACCAGAACTGAAGTAAAATATTTTTTAAATGCTACCTCTAGTAATGAGATCATTTTCACAAAAAGCGCCACCGAATCAATTAACTTATTAGCGAGAAGCCTTGGTAAAAACATTTTAAACCCCGGTGATGTAATTTTACTTAGTCATATGGAACATCACTCCAATATCGTCCCCTGGCAATTAATTGCCAGCGAGACCAATGCCCAGATAAAAGTCATTCCCATTGACGATAATGGTGATATCAATCTTTACGAATATAAAAAATTATTAGACGAGAAAGTAAAAATTGTCTCAGTAGTTCATATTTCAAATACCCTGGGAACCATTAACCCGGTAGCCGAAATGATAAAACTTGCCCATGACTATGGGGCCTATTTTATCTTGGATGCTGCCCAATCATTCCTGCATGAAAAAATAGATGTTTTGCTTTTAGACCCTGACTTTTTAGTGGGATCGGCCCATAAAGCGCTTGGACCTACAGGCCTTGGCATTTTATATGGCAAGGAGGCTATATTGGAAACCATGCCCCCTTATATGGGAGGTGGTGAAATGATTCATCATGTTTCGTTTGAAAAAACTTTATATAATGATCTCCCTCACAAGTTTGAAGCGGGAACCCCACCTATAGCACAAGCGATTGCATTTCAAAAATCACTGGAATATATAAAATCTATTGGGCAAGATAAAATAAATCAGCACGAAGCTGCTCTCTTAACCTACGCCACCAACTCTCTCTTACAAATACCGAAGCTTCGAATAATCGGTAACGCTCGCAAAAAATCGGCCATCATCTCCTTTCTTTTAGGCAGCATTCATCCGTCTGATGTGGGTACCCTTTTAGACAAACAAGGCATTGCCCTGCGGGTAGGCACCCATTGTACGGAACCTTTAATGAAACGATTTAATATCTCTGGAACCATCAGGGCATCCTTTGCTTTTTATAATACTTTTGAGGAAGTTGACTCTTTGAAGCATGCCCTTATAAAAATTCAAGATTTCTACTAATCATTTCATTTCACTTATGTTAAATTCCCACCTTCATGAAAATTATCATTGTATTTATATTGTTTATTTTACAAACGTCTTTTCTCTTTGCTCAGACAAAGGCAGACCTATACAAATACCAACAAGTTAACGAGCAACAAAAATCAAGGCCTACCAAATATCATTTTGGCTACCCCGAAAAAGAACACTCCACTGGTCAAATTTTTAAAGATGTGGGATTTGCCTACGCCCTAACGTGGATATTTTATCCTCTAACTCAACCAGAAACCGTAGGCCAAAAAGGATCATGGGATAAATACCAAGATAACTTGGGAAAAATTGTTTTTGATCACGATGCCCCTTTTTGGAATGTAATGGTTCATCCCATCTCAGGTAGTCAGCTTTACTTATATTACCGCGCTAACGGTTACACCAAAGAACAATCCTTTTTATTAACTACTATATCCAGCGCCATGTTTGAGTTCACCGTGGAAGTCTATACCGAACCCGCCAGTGCTCCAGATCTTTTTAATACTCCCGTTTTAGGTTCAATACTGGGATATGGAATTGAAAATCTTTCCATGTATTTACTTAATACCGGAAATCCGCTGGGCCGATTTTTGGGACATGTCATCAACCCCAGCACTTTCTTTTGGTTTTACGATGGCAAAATGATCATCACTCCGGATATTTCTAAAGATGGACAAGCAATGTTTAAACTTTATATGGATTTTTAGATGATAAAATATTTAATATTTACCATATTGATTACCTTTAGTTTAACTGTCCACCCTTACGAAAAGACCGTCTTACTGCGTGGAGGTGCAACTGCCACTTTTGGAGGTGTCAAATCCTTCGATGATAGCGATAATTATTTTTGGGGTGGAGGAATAAATGCTAATGCTGGCTATCGCTTTTCCAATTTAACCATCAAAGGTTATAACTTCAATCGTTTCGAAATAAATGCCTCCGGAAATTCTTATTGGGGAAAAATCAATCACATTAAATCAGAACTTGAGCATGTTGCGGTGGATGGAACTGCGGCGGTACGGACTTTCGTGATTGCCGTTTACCTCAAATATCACTTCGACACCCTTTATAAAAAAATTTGGCAACCCTACGTAGGGCTTGGACCTAGCTGGTCTCAGCACACCTTAAAAATGAAAGATTACCAAGTGACCAAAGGTTCATTTAACGGAAATAACCGCATAGCCTATCTAACTGAAGGAGCCACTTTGGTTTTTGGCATTGAAGAAAACCTTCCTTACAAAGAAATGCATCCAGTTTTTATGGAATTTACCTATACTTTCACTGCCGCCCAAAAAGTATCGCTACTGGACGCCAGCAATCACAAAGAAATTGAATCAATTGAATACGAGAATATCGATAAACATGTCTATTCACACATCATCATGTTCAATATGGGAATGACTATCTTTTAATACCCATCATCTTTACTTAACTATTCTAAGTGACAATTACCTAAAATTATTCTTAACCAAACTGCGAAGTAAAGTTATCATTTAATCATACTTATCCAGGAAATTTAAATGATTAGCAAAATCATCCGTATTATTGGTATTACCGTAATTATTGTTTTTACTTTTTCATCAGTTTTTCTAGCTTTAGTCGTTAAAGAAATGAAAGAATTTGCCAAAGAAGATTCATTAATTTCAAAACTCCCTGCGACTCTTGAAGATATTTTTTACGATAAAAGAATTACTTATACAACTAATCCTATGGAAAAAAAAATTGTCCTCGCAGAGATCGACGACGAATCTTTAAGTAAAATCGGGCAATGGCCTATTCCCAGGACTATTTGGGCAAAAATCATAAACAAACTAGATCACTTCGGTGCGAAGGTAATAAGTTTTGATGCCATTTTTTCTGAAGAGCAACCCAGCTGCAAAGGACAAGTCTCTACCGATGAAGAATTTGCAAAAGCTATTCACAAATTCCAACAAAAACTTGGTCACAAAGTTGTTTTATCATACTCTACAGAAACTCTTCCTTCAAAATTCACTTTTGTTGAAATTCCTGACAACCTTTTAAATTATATTATAACGGTTGAAGGAGAAGCAAATACTTACCCACAATACATCAGTCAATCCAATTTCCCTATAGATATACTTCTCAATGCAAACCCTGCGCTTGGATCTTTTTCTGCAGAACCCGACCTTGATGGTGTTTTCCGATACTATACAATCGTTTCCAACGTTAGTGATTTTAATTTACCATCTCTTTCCCTTGTCACCTATAATGCCTATACCAACCAAAACGTAACACTTATTTATAACGAAAATCAAAGAGATATGGTCTTTAACCAACACAAACTCAATATAAATTTTATGGGCAACACTAAAATTCGCTGGACTGGAGGCATTGATAAATACCAACGAGTAAATATTTACAATATTTTAAATGCCTCAGATGATGATGCAAAATTAAAAAATATTTTTAAAGATACAATTGTTTTTGTTGGTTCATCGGCTACCGCTGCACACGACCTTAGAAATACAGCAGTTGGTACCAACTTGCCAGGGGTCTATGCTCACATGAACGTGGTAAGTATGCTTTTAAATGGATTCACTTTTCAAGATAAAGATACTTCCGCAACCATAAGCTGGACTCTAATCATTTGTGGCAGTATTTTGATTATTCTCATCCAATTATTCAAAAATGCTATCATTGATTTGATAGGGGTCACCCTTATTTGCACCACTATGTTTTATCTGGATCAACTCTACTTTCTCCCCCGAGGATATGAAGTCAAACTTTTCTTTGCCCTTCTTGCGGTTATTTTAATCTATTTGTGGAACACTTTCTTAAGCTTCTATATTACTAGTCAGGAAAAAAAGCAGATCAAAGGAACGTTTTCCAGATATGTATCCCCCGCTATCGTCAATGAAATGCTCTCTGACCCATCCAAGCTTAAAGTAGGTGGTGAAAAAAGAGAAATCACCGTGTTTTTTTCCGACGTGCGGGACTTCACCAGTATCAGTGAGCAGCTTGGTGCCGAACTGCTGAGTAAATCTTTAAATTTTTACATGGGTGAAATGACCGACGTTCTCTTTAAATATTACGGTACCGTCGATAAATATATTGGCGATGCCATTGTGGCGTTTTGGAATGCTCCATTAAATGTCCCTAATCACGCCTATCAAGCTGTCAAAGCTGCTTTAGAGATGATTGAAATTTTACCAGAGGTTAATAAAACACTTACAGCGTGGAATGTTCCAGAATTTAAACACGGTATAGGACTTAATACCGGAGAATGTTCGGTTGGTAATATGGGATCAGACAAAATTTTTGCTTATACAGCTCTGGGAGATTCCATGAACCTGGGTGCTAGACTCGAGAGTCTTTGTAAATTCTATGGAGTTCAATTAAATGTTTCCGAATATACTTTGCAAAGTATTCCAGCAGATTTGAGGAGCGAATTTTCCATTCGCACCTTAGATAAAGTTAAAGTCAAAGGTAAGCATGAAGCGGTAACTATCTTTGAAGTGCTCCACTCCTTCCACCCTTTTAAAAAGGATCAGGATGCTCTGAATAAATTTAACCAAGCATTCAATTTATATCTGGAAAAAAAATTCCAAGAAGCTCAAGCAATATTCAAAGAATTAAAGGAAAAATTTCCCGAAGATAAATCGTCCACAAGAATGTATGAGTCTTGTAGCAACTTTTATTTGAACCCACCACCAGCTGACTGGGATGGCTCATATGTTCATACGACCAAAGGTTAAAGAGGTAATTCAGCAAAACCGCACATAATCCACAGGAATACCGACACAAACAATGGAATAGTCAGGTTATCATCCAATTTAAGCGGAAGCATTTCAAAAAGTGATGCAAAAAAGGCCAGCACAAATGAAACGCCCAGAATTTTTCCAGCATAATCGTAACTAAAAGTTGCCAGTAGTACCACAAAACAACAAACAAAACTGGATATGAAAAAGGCAATCGACCCTTCAATGGATTTGTGTTTAACAATGTGATGTTTACCAAACCTTATCCCGATAATAGCACTTAAAGGATCCCCTAGTGCCAAGGTATAGATTGCCACCAGTGCTACAGGCTGAGGGAAAGTAATAATTGTTAGTAACAAGGCTACTGCATAGGGAATAGCAGATGATTCTTTTAAATATTCCTCGCCCCTTAAAAAATATTTATTGATGATCGTTAATTTCTTGGCTGATTCAGGGTAACTTATTCTGATTTGTTCCAGCAGATATAATAAGCAAGTCACTAAACCTAAAAGATACACTGCTCTTTGATGGGTGAAAAACATCCAATAACAGGAGCCAATTAAAAACCCACTGCCCCCATGAAAAAGCCTTCTTCCCAACTGCAGATCTTTTCTGGTAGCAGTTGGCTCCTGAGGCTCATCCACCGGATGTGTATGATCAGCATCTGTGAGCTTGTTTAGCTCTATTATATTATCAACCTCTTTGTTTTCATCTTTGTGTCGCGCTAGAGTTTCCATAAAATTCCTTGGCCTAGTTATTCCGACCTCATCCATAATAAACATACGATTTAAATACAAGAACTTATATCAATTTATCAGCATTTTCACAATTTGACCAATCGAAATATACGAACATCAGATCTCAAGGCTAAGTGAAGCTGACCATTCAATAACTTGCGAGCGAGTAACAATCGGACTTTGCGTAATGGAAGAATGAAACTTGGTATAATTAATAGAGGAATTAAAAAAAACTTTTTTTATTACCTCATAACCCAAATTAGTACCTATTATATAATTGGTTGCACTACCGGCTTGATATGAATCAAGTGATGCCGTTGCCTCTGGTATCCCAAAATAATAATTCACATAGGACTTAGATAAAAGTTCAATTTGAAAATAAGGCCTCAAAAATATGTCATTGAACATTTGAAAATCTTTTTGAAAAGCTAATCTTCGAATTAAACCTTGGTCGCCACCCCAAAACGATACTAATACATTAATCAGACAATCCACATACGTAAATTTTTGGAGATGATAAATGCCAAACGGTAATGAATAATTGGTACTTGGTAGCTCAGTGGTAACGCCTTCTGTTGCTCCCGCGTAGCCTACGGGTTCAAAACTCAACTGAAATCCGGTTTGAAACGATTCATAATTAAAAAAGATGGCCCGAACCACTGAGTCCTCAATATCCCAAAAACTTTTTTTATATTTAACATAAGGTAAGATAAGTTCATCGGAGGGGTATCCCTTATAGGGAGTATTCAGTCGTTTATAAGTTAACCCAAATCTTCGATCCTCCTCCTTGACTAGATAATAGGCCCAAGAACCATCTATCGAAAAAATGAAAATAAATAAAGCCAGTAATAATCTCATACCGGCTTTATTATATAACTTTATTTAACCCTGCGAAAGTTTATCTTGTCATTTTATGATTGAAATAAAATGCATGTCAGGACACACCTCCGTAGAACAAAGATCCTGATATAATTGGGCAAATGATATTTCTATAAACTGTTTATCTTTTAGATCGAACTGATAGGTTTTAGCATGAGAAGATAAATCAAAAACTAGATCACCATTGACCACATCAAACGCATCAAACGCTACCAATACATATGACACATTTTTAGGAAATAAATTTTTTCCAATAACTAAAATTACAAAATCATTATCCTCACTGTTTTGAATTATTTTATTCCAAAAATCTCCCCCAGCTCCACCAGCATTATTGGATAAATTATTTTTTTGATAACTGGATAATCGCAAACTCTTTTGGAATTCATTTTCTGAAAAATTTCCCTCAATCAGTAGTTTCTGTGAATTCCTTAAAAAATCAATAAGTTTTTCAATACTAATTCCTGGCCCTCCGCCAGCGTCGAATCCGCCATAAGAACTACATGTAAAAATCAACATAAACAGCATCAAAGATAATTTTCTCATGATCATACGCTCCTAAAAAGATCAGTTATCATTCATTGTATTTTTAATCAAACGGTCACTCACTAATCCAACGAAAATCCTCTCTCCACCGTAATATTGGGGATTGTAGAGGATTTTCCTTATTTGTACCTGGGTTCTTTTTAACTCTTGAAAAATCAGATCCAGTCCTTCCTGGCTTACTGATTCAGTTTGATAGCTTAAATGCCCAGTCTCACTTTGATAACATTCCAAAATGGCCATTTGGATTATTTTTTTTAAATCACTAAAAGACACATTAACTTTCTCACAATCAGCGGTGATAACTCCATCACTACTTTCTATCAGCACTTGATCTTGCAATAACTTTTCTAGCTTTTTAACGCCAAAGGTACCAAATTTTTCCTTGATTTCAATACGGGTAGTACCTTTTCTAGTGAAAGCTAACTGGATGATAAGAAAGGTTTCCTCATTGGTTGCGCATTCGCTGGTATATTTATCAAGCAGTGGAGTTTCAGTATTAGCAGAAAATATCTGATCGTATTTTTTCTTATGTTGTGGGAATAAAATTGACAAAATTTCTCCAACTCTATTTTCGTTTCCAGTAGCAATGAGCACATTTAATACATTTTCCAAACTTGGGTTGGTGGTATTATTTTCAATGCGATTTAGCGTGGATTGGGGAATATTAAGTTTTTTAGCGATTTGATTTGAGCTCAAATATGGGTGTTGCATTTTGAATTTCTGTATAAATGAATTCAAAATTTCACATTTCTTATCCGTCACTGGTGCAAATAAATTTTCCTCGTATAACATTATGCTCCCCGATTAACTTAGAAACATACCAAAAAAGTGCTTGTGATAAAAGAGTGCCTGAAATAACTTCCCAAAGTAGAGACCAATATGTAATTTTTACATATTTATTAAGCGCTCATTTAATTATCCATGATGTAATTACTACCTTAAATCTACTCACCAAGACTTGCTAATTTCTTAATTTAATAAGCTAGTTAGATAAATCTTGGATAATTTAAAAGAAATATTTATTCACCGTGCATACAAATATTGTTAAGACCGCGTGAAACTAGTTGCCGGTTGCCCCAAACTAAATTAAATGTGGATAAATTTTCGGAGGATGAAATGGGGTTTAACACCAGCGTTAATCAGCAAAACAATATTTTCGATAAAGAAACCCTTGCGTATCTTTTAGAAAGAAAGGAATTGCTGGGCGAACTTTATGGTCTATACCTAGACTTGCAAGTTTCGGAGGCTGATAACACCGACTCCCCACTTATTCCTATTGAAGTAACTAACCAACTTGGTGAAAGTGCTATTTTTCATCTAATTGGTATTAATACAACGTCGTTGATTTCCAGTGAAATGAAAGGAAGTATCACCTTTACATTCATAAAAGACGTCATACGAGTTAAAAAAATTGAAACAGTGGTAAACAATCCAACCGCAGGGTTAAGATTGGTTCCCACTCAAGATTAATTAATCCTTTTGGCCTTCTGCATACTTTGCAGGTTTCATTGTTACTAGGGTTTGGCCAATTGGTTTATATATTAGCGTAATGCTAATCTTCAAGCTTGGGATAGAGATACGACAAGTATCTCTATCCTCCTTGCTTTTGGGCCATTTATGAACAAAGTAATCAAACCAAGTAATCTCCGGGCCTTTGTCATCAACATTATGGATCGTTGTAGAAAACATTCTCTGATGGTCAGCTTAAACATCAAGATTAATATGACCAATGTTCTTGCCAGGAAAAATAAAACTGGATTTTCCCTCTACACCATTTTGTCCAAGGCTATCAGTGATGTCATTAAAGAAAACCCCAGGTACCACATTATCAACAGTGTTTTTATCAAACGATATATTCGCAGCCGCCTGATCATATTCGAGCATCATCATTTTTCCTACACTTTTCCAAAAGTTTTTCAAGGTGAAGAAATGCCTATTACCTACGTGATTAATAACGTGGACCTGCTAAGTGAAGAAGAAATAGATAAAAAAATACATCAAGCAAGCAGCATGCCCATCAAGGATTTCCCAAGCTTCAATACGCTAAAAATAATGTCTAGCATTCCAAATTTAATCCAAAAATTCTTATTGTTTATTTATGATTTTCTTAATGATCCCAAAGAACGAGATGGCAGTATTTGCATAAACAATATTGGAAAAACTTATGTCAACTCCTTCATTGCTGAATCAAGCCGCACTGTTATTTTTTCTTTTCCAGGGATTGACCAAAATAATGAAAGCCTGCTTACTTTAACCATCAACCATTACGTCATTGACGGTAAACTTACCTGTGCTTTTGCAGACGATATAAAAAAGAAGCTGGAATCATTGTAAATTAAAATACTTTTTTTTCGATACCAGGAAGTAAAACCCTCTATTAAATTTACAATCTATTTGAGCGCATTAACTTTGTATGTTAAAAATTCAGCAAATATTACTTTCGCCTTTCCTTAAGAAATTAACAAAAAACGGACAAGGATATTTTATGAAGTATTTTATTTTTTTATTATTAATCATCTTAAATAGCAACTTATTAGCAGTTGATTACTATTTTAGTTGGGAAGATTATGCAATAACTACGTCCGCTAGTCCTGATCATATACTAAACTACACGACTGATGGTTTTAACATTCATTATCATGTTGGAGCATCTGCCCCATCTAGTTATCTAAATTACACTGGAACGGGATTAACGGAGGGTAATTCCCCTGTCAATGTTGGAAATCCCGTGGCCACCAACGGTCGACAATTTATTTTATTACGTAATTTTGACACCACAAAAGTATACACCCTCTGTGTATCAGCAAGGGCCTTATTCACAGCTAGTGGTGTAATTGAAGTAAGTAGTTGTAGCAATACCCACACAATTACCGCCATTACATCACCATTCGCTCCTACTAATTTTAATTTAATTACCACTATCAGAGAGTATTTAGAAAACCACCGCATAGATAGATCGGTAGATGATATTTGCATAGAAGCCATGGAATATGCTTTACATATAAATTTGGAAAAATCGCAAGAGCTAAATGAAATAATCCAAATGTTCAAAAAAAATAATAACGATTATATGAAGCAAAATGATAGAACAATTGCCGCTCATATGAGCAACGCTTATGAGTGGGAAACAAATGGTAACGACGCCCAGCTTATCCTTGCTTTTAATTAGTCTTAAAGTTGATAACTCGCAAGAATTTCTTGATCAACTATCTTAATTTATTGAGTTTTTTATTGCTTAACAAAATCCAGACGATTTTGCTAAAGTATTTCCCACCAATATCCGATCAATTTAATAGGACATGTAACTAACCCCTTACATATTCTCGAGTCAGTTCTCTATTAGGCCAGTTTCCCCAAAACTGGCCTTTTTTTATCTTAAATTACGACAATATCTTACTAATGATCTCGTAAGTGTTTTTGGAAATTTTGGGAATTTTAGAAATACGATAAATCTCTTTTCCCATAATCACCCGATTTTCAGCTGGTACACGTTTAAAATCACCAAAGAGTTTAGATAAAGCTGAAGACATTGATGGGTTAAAAGTATCAATATCAATAATCGCATCTGCAATAAATTTATAGCCAAGTCCACTTGGATGATGAAAATGAATATAATTTCTTCCAAAAGTTCTATGAATGGCCCGGATCATATTGGGTACGGTTTTATCATAATCTGTGGAAGCAATAATTTTATTTAACCGATCAAGAGTATCAGCATGAGGCGAAGAAGCTTGAGCGCTCAACCATTTCATCAGGACTAAATTATCTTTGCTCCAACGATTATAGAATTTTTCAATTGCCATCGGTCTTTTATTTGAATTGGAATGAACCAGTAAATGAAAGGTCATGTACTCATCAGTCATATTTTTAGCATTTTCAAAATCTTCATAACATTTCGCAAAGATATTATTATCTTCCAAACTCATCAGATAGGATAATACCTCACTTTTTAGATCTCTGCGCCCCACCTGTTTTGGGATAAATTGGTATTGCTCATCATCTTTCAACTGTTCATAGAGATCCATCAATTCATTTTGGTGAGTCTGAGCAAGTGTTTTTTTAACATGATTTAAACCATCAAAAACTTCTTGATAAGAAACCACTTCCAGTAACTGATGAACGTAGCTTTCAGATGGCATTGAAATTAAAAGCGCTTTAGTGGCGGGGTCCACTCTTTTATCCATTAATACTTCTTTCCATGCTTCAATATAATCATGAGGAATAACCGCATCATGATTATTTAAATAATCCAAAACCAAATTCGCCGCAATTTTTCTCCCGATTTCATACCGGCTAAAAGGATTGCTATCTAGTTTAAATAAACTATAGGAATCAAGATGGGAATACTCATGCAAACTTATAACGGGAGCTGAGAAATCCCGATTTAAAGATAAATATGGTTTGCGTTTAATATTTTTAAAAACAAACTCATTTTCTTTTTCTTTAATTTCTACAAAATCTTTTTTTATGTCCAAATCACAACCCGATTCGTCAACCAGACCGATGCGATAAGGCATATGAAACGGTAATTCATTAGATTCTAAAAGCTGTCTGATAAAAATGCGAAACTCGCCCTTGCCTTCATCAAAGCTAGATTTTATTTCCAATTTAGGGGTACCGGCACGATGATACCAAGTCTGTTCAAACTGAGAAAAGTCATAATTATTATTGGCCACACTCATAGCATGAATAAAATCGTTAGTAGTCACCGCTTGACCATCAAAAAGCTCAAAATATTTATCCATTCCTCGTCTAAACCCATCTTTGCCAAGTAAGGTATGAACCATCCTTATCACTTCTGATCCCTTATCGTAGATAGTCGGTGTATAAAAATTATTAATTTCAATGTATGAAGAAGGCTTGATCGGATGTTTGGTGGGACCTTGATCTTCAGGAAATTGTAATTCCCGTAAGGCCTCTACATCTTGAATGCGTTGTACCCCCCTAAAATTCATGTCAGAAGAAAATTCCTGATCTCTAAAAACTGTTAGTCCCTCTTTAAGTGTTAATTGAAACCAATCCCTGCAAGTAATCCGGTTTCCTGTGTAGTTATGAAAATATTCATGTCCCACGACTCCTTCAATACGTTGAAATTGAAGATCGGTTGCAGTTTTGGCATCAGCAAGTACCAGCGAAGAATTAAAAATATTTAGCCCTTTATTTTCCATCGCCCCCATGTTGAAAGAATCAACGGCCACAATCATGAAAATATCCAGATCATATTCAAGTCCAAATGTATCTTCATCCCACTTCATCGCCTTCTTTAATGATTCAAGCGCAAAATGGCAGCGACTTTCATTGCCTTTGTCACAATAAATTCTAAGATCAATTAGTCTTTTTGATCTGGTTAAATATTCACCCTTGATAACCCCTAAATCTCCAGCTACCAACGCATATAAGTATGATGGTTTTCTAAATGGATCATGCCAAACAGCGAAATGAAGTTCCTTGTTAAGATCGCCCTTTTCTATTAAATTTCCATTACTAAGAAGAACTGGATAAAGTTTTTTATTAGCTATAATTTTAGTGGTAAATGTCGCCATGACATCTGGTCGATCAATATAATAAGTAATCCGTCTAAAACCCTCTGGTTCATTTTGCGTACAAAACATATCACCGGATTTATATAAGCCTTCCAGGGTTTTATTAGAAGCCGGATCGATATAATTTTCAATTTCTAAAACACAAACATCCTTACCTTTTAATATTTTTAAATAATTTTCCGTAACTTGATACTCATTATTATCAAGAATCTTTCCATCCATCTTCACACTGATAAAGGTTAAGCTATTAGCGTCAAGAATAATGGGAGCATTCATCTCTTTGGTCTTTTTTTTAATGTCCAGTTTAGACCATACTTTGGTCTTGGAATCAGACAGTTCAACTGTCAAATATACGCTGTCTACGGTATAATCTGGGGTTTTATAATCACTTAATTTTTTTACTTTATCGTCTTGTGAGTTCAAGTTATATCTCCTTAAATTCTATATGATAACCACCATGGTTTCGAATATTAATAACACCGGTATCCAAAATTAAATACTGTCCCTTAATACCAATCAGTGTGCCTTCAATCAGATTTAACTTATCCAAATTAAACGATGATACTTTATCTGGATAGGATAAAATTGGGTATTGAAATTCATAGATTTGCAAATCTTCCAATAACTCAATATCAGCTGTTCCAAACGACTCTTCTAATTCATCCAGACTCTGTCCGCAAGCAAAAAACAACTGCTTTTTTAAGTTTAAATAATTCACCGGTTCTGGCACTCCCTTTAGCATATTTCGCCAATTGGTTTTATCATCCATCGCTGAAGCAAAAAGCTTCTCAATTATGCCGGCTTCTCGCCTATTTTTGGTTTTGATAATTGGTGTCGCCGTTTGTGCCCCCTGGTCAATCCAACGGGTTGGTATTTGAGTCATGCGGGTAACGCCAACCTTAGGACCGGATGTATTGGCCAAGTAGACAATATGCGGTTGCATACAATGCTCCTCCCCCCATAAAGGTTCTCGACAAGTTCCTAAATGATAGTGACAAAGATAGGGAGAGACTATACAGGTGTCAGTTTTTGCCAAAGACATAAAACATTTGTAGCAATAACCGCCAGAATAGGTTTTTTTTATGCTGGTATTGCAATTTAAACAGGTAATTTTATTTTTAAAAATAATAGCAATTTTTTTCCCAAGTAAATCATTTAATAAAAAAGCACGATCCTCGGTGGAAAAAAAATACCGAATTGGATTGGCTTGCTCAACGATCATTTTAACCAGTCTAAATTCCATAAAATTTAAGAACTCCCAAAAAAATATCCCCTTTAACCAATAATGAAATTACTTGCACTTTGCAATTTTTTTAAATGGATATTAAACTATAATTAAGTAATAATGCCACTATAAACATTTTTTATTTATGATTAACTCTAATGACAAACATTTTTTTAACAAGATCAATGAGCAAGAAAGAGAGGAGCTCTTAGTTCAGTTAGGTAATAATCCTACCGACATTTTTCTCTGGCTCAAGAACGAACCGGAAAACATAGAAGAATTTAAATCCGTAGGAATCCTTTCCGACAAAAGAATCTGCCTGGAAATAAGCGGGTCTATTCTCAAAAAAATCACTTCTTCCGCACTAGTTAACAAAACCATCCTAATAAAATTTAATATAAAAAATTATTTTTATTTTTCCACAGGTCACCTCTCCGCTGCAGCTGACAACCGTTACTATCTGCTGATTGAAAACCCCATCTTTAGACACGAACAAAGAAAAGATTTTAGAATTGAAACTAGCCGCTTACACCGCATTCAATTTAAAGTTGATGAGGAAGTGTTCGAGGGCCTAGATGTCTCAGCAGGTGGAATAAGTTTTAAGACAAAGACCAAAAATAATGATCGCTTCAAACCAGGCAACAACTATTTAAATTGCAAACTTAGAATCAATCAATTTCAATGCGAAATTAGGGCCGCCAAAGTGGTTAAAACTTTTGAGGAAACTTACAAGGATAAGACCGACGGCAAAAATTATAAGTTCTTAACCGTTTGCCTTAAATTTCATGGTCTGACTGAAGAAGAAGAAAATGCCCTGGCTTCCTTTATATTAAATGAAGCCAGAGGAATTATGCTTGCCAAAAAGCTACTAAGCAAATAATTGGATAAGTAAAACTCCAGCTCGCATACAACTTATTTTGTTTACAAAAATATGAACATTATTAATTTTTCAATAATCGACCATTCAAGTTGACTAAATTCAATATTAAATGATAAATTGACACGCTATATATAATAAAACTTAGTAATTTTAATATTAACAACGCCAAGTGCTTAACAGAAGATGTAAGAATGTTAGAATCATTTGTTAATAACAAGTTAATCCAAAAGAAAAACATGTTGATCCAAAGTAACCTTTATCCCTTTTTCAGGGCAATCAGCGACACCGTTGGTTCAAAAGTTTACGTAAAAAATCAAAAACAGATAATGATTGGATCTAATAATTATCTGGGACTAACCCATCACCCATACGTCAAAGAAAAGGCTATAAAGGCCATCGAACAATTTGGTACTGGGTGTACCGGCTCAAGATTTCTAAACGGTAACCTTGAAATGCATGAGGAACTTGAAGAAAAATTGGCCAAATTTATAGGCCACAAGTCTGCTTTAATTTTCTCCACTGGTATGCAAGCTAACTTAGGAGCTATTTCATGTATTGCAGGCCCTCGTGATTGCATCATCTCAGATTTAGAAAATCACGCTTCCATTATAGATGGAACCAGACTGGCTTATGGCACGGTCTTTAAATACAAACATAGTAATATGAATTGCCTCGAAGAGGTCTTACAAAACGTCAAAGATAAATACCAACGAAAAATAATTATCACTGACGGCGTTTTTTCCATGACCGGGACCATTGCCAATTTAACTAAAATAGTTGAACTGGCAAAAAAATATGGTGCTCTGGTTTATGTTGATGATGCTCATGGACTCGGAGTTTTGGGGCATCAAGGTAAAGGTACCATCAATCACTTTTCTGTAACCTCTGATGTACATATCAATATGGGTACGTTTTCCAAATCATTTGCTTCTATTGGTGGATTTATTTCGGGATCTAAAGAAGTGATTGATTTTATCAAACATTCTGCTAGGTCATTTATTTTTTCCGCATCAATGCCTCCGGCTGCAGTTGCAACTGTCGCTGCTTGTATTGATATAGTTACTAGTGACCCCAGTGTACTTGCCAATTTATGGAGTAATGTCAATTTTATGAGACATGGCTATAAGGAAATTGGTCTCTATACTTATAACTCGGAAACTCCGATCATTCCTATTTATGTGGGAGATGATTTAAAAGCTCTGCAAGTATCAAGTTACTTAACAGAAAAAGGAATTTTTTCCACACCAGTAATCGCTCCAGCAGTTAAAGAAGGGGATGCACTTATTCGCACCAGCTATATGGCCACGCACGAGAAAGAAGATCTTGCCAAAGTTTTGGAAGTCTTCAGTGAAGCCAAAAAACTTTTTGAGCTCCCTTCCATCTATAATTAATAAGTATGAAAATTTTAATCACAGGGGCCACCGGTTTTGTGGGGTCTCATTTAATTGATCAATTCGTATCTGATGGGCACGAAGTTTACGCACTTTTTCGAAGTAATGCCAAATTTAATGAGTTCTCAATTAAAGGAATACCTGTTAAAGGAGATTTTTCAAACTTTGAGTGGTTCAATCAGCTTCCCACCAATTTGGAAGCGGTTATTCATACAGCGGGACTTGTACATGCCAGCGACACCCACGATTTTTACAAAGTAAATGTGGATGCCACCACTCATCTCATCCATCAACTTAAAGCTAAATACCCCCATTTAATATTTGGACTAATTTCATCACAAGCAGCCTCAGGTCCTTGCCTTGATGTTGTTAGCAAAGACGAAAAGGATCAAGATCTTCCAGTTAGTCATTACGGAAAATCCAAGTTATTAGCAGAAAATAAATTAAAAGACCTATCTCCTTTGACTTGGAAAACCTTTATTGTAAGACCACCAATGGTTATTGGACCTCGAGATCCGGCCATGCTTTCCGTTTTCAAAATTGTAAACACTGGACTTATTCCAGTGGTAGGCAACCCTGACCAGAAATACTACAGTTTTGTTTCCATTTTTGATCTGGTAAAGGGTATAACGGCTGCCACTTATCATATTGATAAAAGTAACGGCCAAATCTTTTACATAGCCTATCCCAAACCGATTATTTATCGCGATTTAATCACCTCCATCAAAGAAGTTATGGGAACCAAAAACCCCACGAGGTTATTTTTTATTAGAATTCCTTCCCTAATCTTAGTCTTGATCGCTTACCTCTTACAAATTGTAAAATATTTTTTTCCCCGCTTTGATCCACGCATTACTCCCGACAAAACTAAAGAAATTACTCCTAACCAGTGGGTCGTTACCAGTAAAAAATCCATTGAGTTGTTACAAATAAATTATAGCTTTGATCTTCACACAGTCATTAAACTGACTTACGAGGATTACAAGGGAAGAAGTTGGTTATAGCCCCTTCTAACCAAATCAGTCCGATATACCATAGTTTTTAAAATTTTCATCAAATACTCAAAGGTCTGCTCACCCTCAATCTCTTTAAGCGCATAACTTATGGCCTCTAAGGTACAAAGGGCCCCCATGAAAGGTTCTTTTCTTAGTGAGTAAATTGATTGGTAATGTTCTTTGAGGCACACTGATTGGATTGTGGCAAAACCTTTTTCTCTCATTTTAACTTTCTTAGCCTGATGCCAATTTCCGTCAGGAACAATTAATTGGATGGGTTTATTAAACTGGCTTACTAGTGTTTTAGTTAATGGCAAAGCTCCCTCTTCCGGAAATAAAAAAAGTGGGATGTATTGTTCCGATAAAACATGAGCGGCTTCGAAATGATGATTAACTTCACCCCTGATATAGAGAGAACAATTATTAAGCGCCTGTTTGGTGATCCAGGCCGTATTACTAGGAAGCTTGCGCTCAGAAACATGCATAATAATAGACACATTCGTTTTTAGTTGCAAATTAGAAAAATGGTCACAGAAACAAAAATTCTTATGAATTTTGCAACCGAAGCATCTATCTTCTATACCGGCCCGTATGCGCACCATAATTTAAAAATTCCAAGTCAGACGAGGTCCAATCGCGAAACGGTAGTAGGTCACGCCCACCGCTACATCATGTTGCCACATCCATCTGTAAATCGGGTGATTATTATTATAATTATTCGCCCTTCTGACCCCTTCAGAGGCAAACGCTGCCAAAAAGAAAGATCCGACTACATCACTCATGGTATGTTTACCTGACTTAATCCTTTCTTTAGAGGCGAAATAAAACATTGTTCCCGTAGGCAGTAAAGACCACGGGCCATAGAATTGAAAAGTTTTAAGTAGCAAGGTTGCGTATGGGACCACGTGCCCTGACGGAAAAGACGAATTCCCTCTAAATTTGGTTTCCCATGGGGACAAATCGGATTGATCAGGACGTTCATGAATCTGGATATAACTAATCATCGCCGATTCAATAAGCGTTAAATATACCGCGGAAGTATATTCTAAAGCAAAATTAAACAACTTATTATCCTCAAGTTGACGGCTAAGCGAATAGCTCACTATCGGAACCACCGGAAACGTTAACACAATCCCCAGGTCACTAATGATTTCCTCATGCTTTCTAATTTTTTTTTGTTTAAAGTAAGCTGTATACCTGGCATCGTGATCAAAGCTATGCCACAAAGAAGGAACTGCTGCCACCCCATAATAAAGATTTTCACTGGTAACAAATTGCTGATAAGAGGAAGTTAACATAAGCTTCATAGTATAAATCGAGTCATCGACCACATCCCTCTTTTCAGCCGAATGTAATATAAAACTAAAACAGGATAGAATTACAATAAGAAATATAATTTTCATGATTAAACACCACCAATCTTAATTGCTAGCTAATATCGATTAAAAGAAAAAAAGTCTATGAAAATAGTTTACTCTTTTTGATAACAAAATATATTTACTATCCCAATCCTTCAATTAATTAAGTTATTAAATGTAAGAAAATAGTCGTATGACAACGCCGGAAAACTCTTTAGAATTTAATTACTGAAGACATTTTAAAAAACACCTTCTTCGACGTTTTGAAATGGAATTTAAGGCGTCGATTTTCAAAAAAAAATCAAGCATATTTTTTAAAACACAATAGAAAATTTAGAATAAACAGAATCATTAGTGCGGAAGTTACTCCAATAGGACTCTGTATCTGGTGAACTTAAGACCTCTAAACCCAGCACTAGACCGTAGGATTTAGTGTGCCAGCCAATTTCCGTCTTTACAATATTATCTTGGCGTTTGAAATCATAATACCATTTAACCAACGTACTAAAGTGATCGGTAAAACTTAAATTTCCCCCAAGTCCGACTGCATCGATAAAACGGGATGCTTCTTGAAAGAAACTATCTTTTTGCACACTTTCTTTCGATAGAAGCCTAATATAATTAAGCGAAATACTAAAAGTGTCACGGGGAATAATGGTTGTATAATGCAGATACGTTTGCGCAATATAAGAAGGTCTAA